>UMJX01050388.1_pt1 | contig 45233 bp, 46 predicted proteins | sample 1966131 | NCBI WGS metagenome assembly UMJX01 (sample SAMEA4836162, study PRJEB28245) | human gut metagenome | biome: gut microbiome; material: fecal sample | place: Denmark | collected 2008 | reverse complement strand
AGTAAGACAAAAATGTCCAATAATAAACGTCCCCACTATAAACGTCCCCACTATATAAGTTTCTCCAAATAAACCGAATAAATATAACACTTATCAACATCCTGTCCTAAAGCCTCATTCAAAGCTCTCTTATATATCTCCAACTGTTTTTTGTATTTTTCAATCAATTCAAATTCCTTACCATCTTCCACATAATCAGTTTTATAATCCACCAACACTACTTTTCCATCTTCATCTATATAATACAAGTCAATAATTCCCTGAACTAAAATATTATCATTTAACCCATTACCATAAATCTCATCAGAAGTTAAATTTATATAAAAAGGCTGTTCTTTGTATACTTCCCTTGCTTTACTTAACTGCCTAAACAATTCTGATTTGGTATATGAATATAGCTTATACATATTAATAGATTTTCCTTCCAAAGGAGTTATAATTCTTTTTTGAACAAATTCATCAATCATTTGCTGTAACATTTCTTTAGTATAATTTTTATGCTCATCCAATTTTTGAAAACACATATGCATTAAAGTACCTTTTTGTGTATTTGTAATTTGAACATCTTCATTTAAAAATTGTGGTCGTGCTACTGCAAAACTTGACTCTTCTGCTTTTTGATTTTCCAATTCATCAATAGAAATAATATCATCATTTTCTTTTAATTTAGTAACTGATGTTTTAGTAGGAATAACAGAAGAATCCATGTATAAATATTTCCATTTCAGTGTTTTTGATAAATCTGTCATTTTTTGTTTTTCAATTTTCTTAGCTCTTTCATTTAATTTTTGAATTATATTATCCTTTTCTTCTACATCTACAGAATTATCAATAGATTTTAAAAACTCATCTTTTTTTATAATTTTAACATACATAAAGTCAGCTATTTTTTCTTTATTATTAAAATATACTAATTCTATCCAATCCAAATATGATTTATATTTTTTTAATAATACAGGATTTATTGTATTTCTATTAATTTCTTTTTTATTTGTTTTATCCATGAATTCATTTGAAACTGTTTCACTATTAAATTCATTTTCATCTGTTTTATACATTTGTATTAATGCATCTTTTTCTGCAAAAGACTTTTCAACATCTTTAGAAATACCTGTAATTATTAATTTTTCTTTTGCTCTTGTTAAAGCAACATATAATACTCTCATTTCTTCAGATAAAGTTTCCACTTTTGATTTTAATCTTATTGCTTCTTTTGCAAGTGTGGTATATTCTATTTTCTTTTCATCATTTATATATTTAGGACCAAAGCCTAAATCTTGATGCAAAATTATATTTTCATTCAAATCTTGCATATTAAATTGTTTACCCATACAAGATAAAAATACTATTGGAAATTCTAGTCCTTTACTTTTATGAATACTCATTATTCTTATTACATTTTCATTTTCACCAATCAATTTTGCTGATGACAAATCACCACTATTACTATGTAATTTATCAATAAAATTTATAAAATTAAATAGTCCCTTAAAGCTAGCAGTTTCATACTGTTTTGCCCTTTCAAAGAGCATTTTTAAATTTGCCTGTCTTAAACCTCCATTAGGTAATAATGTAACATAATTATAAAAATTTGTATCACTATAAATTTGCCAAACAAGTTCATCTAATGACATATATTTTTCTTGGTCTTGCCATTTTTTTAAATTATTTAAGAACAAATCTATTTTTTTAAATAATTCATCTGAATTATTTAAATTATAAGAGTCACCATCAGATTTTGATTTCTTTTGTGAATAATAATTTGTTAATGATTCATAAAAAGATATTTTTTTATCTTTTCCTCTTATCTCAACTAATTCATTATCTGTAAATCCGCCTATACTAGACCTTAAAACAGTAACCATTGGTATATCTTGCATTGGATTATCTATAATTTTTAACAAACACATGATAGTTTGAATTTCCATTGATTCTAGATATTCAGAAGATACATCACTAAATACTGGCATATTTAAATTTGAAATTTCTTTTTCAAAGATTGGGGCAGATACTTTTGTTGAACGAAGTAATACCACTATATCCTTATATGTTACTTTTCTGTACCCTTTTTTTCTATCATAAACCATGTAATTACTATCTATTATTTCTTTAATTTTTTCAGCTACATATTTTGCTTCTAAAACTACATCTTCCACCCTTTCTTCTGTTTCTGATGATATTTCTGTTTCTGAATCTTCAGTATTATCAGTAGATTTATAAATATTATCTTCTGGTTCTTTTAAATCTATAATATGCAATTGAGCAATTCCTGCATATTCTTTTATATCATTTGGTTTTGGATAATTTGCACCATAATTTAAAAATTCATTTTCATTATAACAAATATCTCCCAAATTTGTGCTCATAATATTTTCAAATATTAAATTAGTTAAATCTAATACATTTTCTCTACTTCTAAAGTTTTTAAATAGTTGAATTTTTAAACCTTTTTTATTATTTATAATATCATCTTTTTTTGAATTTGTTTCTGTCTCAGTACTTGATTCAATCTGATTATTTTTTAATTTATATGTAGAATATTTTTCTAGAAATAATTCTGGTCTTGCTTGTCTAAATTTGTAAATACTTTGTTTAACATCACCAACCATAAAAATATTATTACCTTTTGAGACACTTTTTAAAATATATTCTTGAACTAAATTACTATCTTGGTATTCATCTATTGCTATTTCTTCAAATTTCTCTTTATATTTTTTTGCAACATCTGTTTCATATATTCTTCCATTTTCATCAACTTTTAAAAGTATATTTAGTGCAAAATGTTCTATATCATTAAAATCAACAATATTTTTTTCTTTCTTCTTATCAGCAAATTTTTTTGAAAACTCTATTACTAATTTTTTTATTGATTCTAATATTTCATACATTTCAAAAATATCTGAATTAGCTTGTTTTGAACTATATATTAAATATTTTTCAATTGTATTTGCTACTTTTTTCTTAACATTATCTCGAATTTCTTTAGCTTCATTTTTATAATCTAATGTTACTTTTCTATCTGATGGCCATTTAGACCATATTAACGTATTTGATAAATTATAGGTACTTTCCCATGAATTAGTATTATTTTTTATATTTTCCAAGTTTTCAATATCACTACTAATTACTAATTTGTATTTTATTAATTCTTCATATTTCGATAAATTTTTTTCTACTTGTTTTAATTTCAAGATTGAATCTATTAATTCTTCTTTAAAATTTTCTAATAATATTTGTCCCCAAACTGTTTCAGCAAAATCTTTTTCTAATTTATCTTTTAAATTAAATTTTTCAACTTGCTCTTCTAACCATTGTTTTGGAAAAGGACTACTTTGTATAAATCTATATACATTCAAAATTAATTGTCTTAAGTTGTCATCACCTCTATAATTTGTATATATATTTAATAATTTATTAAATTCTTTATTTTCTTCTATATATTTTTCTTCAAATAAATCATCTATAATTTCTTGTTTTAGCAAATCTATTTCAGCAGTATCTGCAACCCTAAAATTTGCTGATGTATCTATTTCATAAAAGTTATTTCTTATTATATCTAAACAAAATGAGTGAATTGTGCTTATATTAGATTTATTTAACAATATAATTTGCCTTTGTAAATCTATATTTGTTGGATCTTCTTCTAACTTCTTATATATTGCCTCTAATATTCTTTCTCTCATCTCACTTGCTGCTGCACTTGTAAATGTAACTATTAATATCTTATCTATATCTACTTTATCATTTATTACTTTATTTATTATTCTTTCTACTAATACAGCAGTTTTTCCACTTCCGTGCTGCTGCTGCAACTAATATATTGCTTCCTTTTTCATGTATTGCTAAAGATTGTTCCTTTGTCCAATTTACTTCTGCCACTTCTTTTATACCTCCATTTTGGAATTTTTATTTAGTATATATTAATTTAATAAATTTTTCAATTCAAATTTATTAAACTTATGTTATCTATAATTTACTAAATTTATATTTTAACTTTTGAATCACATTTTTTATGAGTACATTGTCAATATTTTTTATGGCATATTTGACACATTATGTAAAATATGGTACAATATATTAGTTGTATAATAAAACAAAGGAGGATTTATTAATGGAATTATCTTTTAAAGATACCAAAAAAACTTTAGAAAAATCTATAAAAAAATTTAATATTTCATTAAGTCCATTTTTATCAAATGCAAATACTACACAAATAATTATAGATGATTTTAGAAAAAAATTAAAAGAAATAGATATACAATATGATATTTTAATAAATAAACATTGTATTTCTCAAGAAGAAAGAACACAAATTTTTCAAGAGGTACAAAAATGTAAAGAAAATTTTTCAATATTACAAAAACAATCAGTCCCTGTTGAACAACATTGTAAAAAAACTATAAAAGGAGCTATAAGTTTTCCTGCAAAACTATGCAAAATTATTAGTACCATAGTTTCTCCAAAGAAATCTAGTAAAAATTTAAACTGTACCTCTACTTCTAAGCAAGTTGTCAACACAGATTGTGTAATTATTGGTAATTCAAATGAAAAATTAAAGATAACTGATTTAAAAAGAACAAACAACAATGAATTTTATAATGATAATGATTATTCTGAAATTTTCGACAATAATCCTACACATTTTTATATAGTTGAAAGAGCAAAAAAAATGCCTAATAATGTGGCTTTAAAATACAGTAATATGCTATATGGAAATTTAAATATAGAAAAACTAAGTATGTGTTCTAGTGTAAATACCCAAAATTTGAATCAATCTAAATTAAATGATAGTATTCGTTACACAAATGGTGTTCAATATAAGCTTTTGCCACTTTGGAAAACTGAAAAAAAATTACTAGATACTTTCGGAAATATTGGCTTTTTAAAAGATCATATTTCAGAAGGATATGTTCCTAGACATATTGAAAATTATAATTTAGAAAAGAAATTGAATGAATATTATGAAAAAGCTTTTATAAAAAGAGACGATAATACAGATATAAAAATTTTTAAAGTAGGTACTATAGATATCATTAAAAACAAAAAAATTATTAAGCAACTTGATCAATATATTATAGAACTACAACCTCATATTGACTTATCTAATAGTAACTCAAGCAATGACTTTGTTTCAAATATGCATAAAAGATATTCTAACTCAAAAAGATTAATCGTGTACGGTAATATAGATTTTGAAAAAATTAATAATGAAGATGTAGCATATACATCTACTGTTGCTAATGATTTATTATCTAATAGTAATTTAAATTCAAAATATATAGGTAGTGTTGAATCTCATTATGATTATTATATGGTAAATAAAATTTCTGCTATTTCTAATATTTTTGATTTTAAAGAAAAATCTCGTTAATATAGATAAGAACCACATAAACTAAAGTAAAGCCTTTAGTTTATGTGGTTTTTTCTATTTAATATACATTTCTGGATCGATAGAATTACCATCTTTTAATATTTCAAAATGTAAATGAGGATCATCTAATATTTCAAATGTTGCTGAATTTCCAACTGTACCAATTGTTTGACCTGATTTAACATCTTCACCTACCACAACAAATTCTGCTGTTAACAAATTAGAATATACTGATGAAAATCCATTAATATGTTCTATTACTACAGTTAAACCATATCTAGGATCATTTTTAATAGATTTAATTTTTCCATCTGCAGATGCTTTTACAATTGTAGTTTTATCTGCTTTTATATCTATGCCTAGATGAGTAGTCCACTCTTTTAAAGTATCTGAATATATTAATTTATCTTTACCATATTTTTTTACAACTTCACCTTCTACTGGCATAGTAAAAGTTGGATCTGGTTGTGTTTCATCTGGTTGTACTGATGTTTTATTGTTTTCACCTGTTTTATTATTCTCATTTTGAGTATCTATTTGATTTACTAAATTTGTTTCATTATTTCCTTGGTTATTATTTTGTGTTTCACTTATTTTATTATCTGTTTGATCTTCAGCTGTAGTTTTTACTTGAACAGATTCACCATCTTTAACTTCTTCATAATCTTTCATTTCATTAACTGTTTTACCTATAGATGAACTTGCATCTTTTATAACATTTTCCACAGGATTATTATTTTCTCCTATTTGTAAATCAATTTTTTCCTTACTTTTTCTGCTATTCAATACTGAAAATAATGTTATAAAAAGAATTAAACCTGCAATAATGCATCCTATAGAAATATACATAATTCGACTTATATCTTTACTTTTTAAATCTTTAGCCATATAAAGTATCCTCCTTAATTTTTTCTTTAGTTGAATTATTTCCAGATTTATTAAATTTATACATTCCTTTTTTACAAAAACTTTTGAAACCAAGACTGGAATGCTTACTAATTCCAATTTTGAACTTCTACTCCAGTATAAAAATGTTTAATGATATCCTCACATTTATAGCCTTGTTTTGCCAAACTGTCTGCTCCTGTTTGGCTCATTCCTACTCCATGTCCATATCCTGTTACTTTAAATTTTATTTTTTCAGAAATTTCTATATTGAAATTAGCAGATTTCAATCCAAAAACTGTTCTAGCTTCAACACCTGATAAATTATGATTTCCCACTTTTATAGTTTTTATTCTTCCCCCAGATGTATACTCTAATATTTGTATACAATTTTCTTCTTGAAAATTTATAGAAAAATCTGAATACTTTTCTTTCATTTTTGAAATAAAATCTTCTTTTGAAATTTCAACTTCTGAACTATATTGTGTATATCCATCTTCACCAGATGTTTGAACTGTTTGTAAATATGGATAACCGACTTCCACCCCAAACATCAATAGGAGCTTCTGTTGCACCTCCACTATTAGAATGAAAAAATGCATTTATAGGTATTCCTTCATATGTTATAATTTTTCCTTTAGTATCATTAACTGCTGAAACAATTTTATTCCAGTTTTCTTCACCTTTATCACTTTCCCATCTTGCAAATCTGTCTTCTTTTGATATCCAAGCTTGGCAACAAGATGAGTTATCACAAATATGTGCTTCACCATGTTTTGCCTGATTTTGTGTTATTTTATATATTGTATATGTCCTTGCAACAATAGCTTGCGATTTTAAAGCCTCTACTTCAAAATCAACAGGCATTTCTGCTGATACAACACCATACAAATATTCATCTAAACCTATTTCTTCTATTGAATTAGTTTTAGTATGTAATAGTTTTATAGTATTATATTCTTTGTAATCATATTTAACTGTATTTTGTATTTCTTGCGTTTCTGGTTTTTCTGATGTAATGTCTTGTACATCTTCATTTTTAGCTAATGCAACATTTTCAATATTAATTCTAGTGAAAAATACTGGGATTATAAATGTTATAACAACTAAAATAATAACATACAAGCAAATTTTTCTCATTTTTCAACCTCTCTTTTTGAACTATACTGCTAACATTCTTCTCATATCAGATAATACCTTTTTTTCAATCCTTGATACCTGAACTTGGCTTATTCCAAGAATTTTTGCAACTTGCATTTGCGTACTTCCTTTATAATACCTTAGTAAAATAATTTTTTTATCTCTTTCATTTAATCTTTCAATTGCATCTTTTAATACAATTTTATCTATTAAATTTTTCTCTCCATCATTATTACTAGGTATTTTATATAATATGTTTCCTTCATTATCATCTTTATAATTTGTATCATAAATTGAATCTACACAATTCACAGAATCTAAAGCTACTGCTATTTCCTCTTTTGATACTTTTAAAATTTTAGCGATTTCTTCTATTTTTATTTCCTCACCTTTTTTATTTAAATATTCTTTTTGTATTTCTCTTATTTTTACACATAATTCTTTTGTGCTTCTACTTACTTTAATCGGTCCATCATCTCTAATAAACCTTTTTATTTCTCCTAATATATATGGTACTGCATATGTTGATAATTGAACTTCAAAATTCGTGTCAAACCTTCTTATTGATTTTATAAAGCCGAAGTGATCCTATTTGATATAAATCATCTAATTCATATCCTCTTTCTTTAAACCTGCGAACAATACTCCAAATTAGTCCTGAATTATTTTCAACTAATTTTGACATTGCGGTTTCATTACCTTCTTTGGCTTTAATAATATCTTCAATATTATTATCATACATATTATTTATCAAGCCTGCCTTTCCATCTTTCGTGTTATTTTCATATTTTTCTAAGCTAAACCTACAAGTTCTTTTTCTTCTTCTTCAAATTTTTCTTGTTTTTCAATAACTTTTTTCATTGTAACTTTAGTACCAAGACCTAAAACAGACTCAATATGTACTTCATCCATAAAACTTTCCATTATTGTAAATCCCATACCAGATCTTTCTAAGTTTGGTTTTGATGTATATAATGGTTTTCTAGCCATTTCAACATTATCAATTCCTTTTCCAGAATCTGATATTTCAACTTCTATTGTATTTGCAAATATTTTTGCAATAATTTTAATTTTTCCTTCAGTATTTTCATATCCATGTATAATGCTGTTTGTAACAGCTTCTGAAACAGCAGTTTTTATATCTGCAAGCTCTTCTATTGTCGGATCTAACTGTGCTGCAAATGCGGCAACTGTAATACGTGCAAATGCTTCATTATTAGATTTACTTACAAATTCTAATTTCATTTCATTTTCATACAAACCCTTCATTTTTATTAAATCAATCCTTTGTAAAATATATTTAGGTTTTTTTATGGTTATACCTATAAACCTTAAATTTAAGACGCAATTGGAATAATCTTCAAAACTCCACTCATTTCAAGAACTTTTTGAACACTTGGATTAACATTTTTCATTTCTACAATTCCTCCAAGCATAGTAGCAGTTTTGTATCTACCTATAATCATTCCTATTCCACTACTGTCCATAAAAGACACCTTATTAAAATCAAATACAACTTTTCTAGGCATATATCTCGTAATTTCATTATCAGCCATCCTCCTTATTTTTTCTGCAACATGATGATCGATTTCCTCTGTTATTTTTAAAACCAATAACTTGTCCTCTTTTACAAATTGACTCTCCAAAATACAATCCTCCCTTACAAATTTATAAATTTTATTATAAAGCTATTTCCATTTTTTTCCAAGAGCGAAACCTAGGAAGTTTTGTCGAACATATAAAAACTTTTCGACAAGTTTTGCAAATTGTTAAAGTGTCTGCATATTCTTTATAAACTTTTGAAGAACATAATTATAAGTCAAAAAACAAGGAATTAATTAAATGTTTTACTTAATTAATTCCTTGTTATAATTTTTTGTTAATTATATAATATATTAAAATATAGTTTTTATATTATAATATAGTTTTTCCTGTATAAAATTATAGTTTTACCTACATATTTTCTAATCTTTCCACAGTGTTTTTAAGCATTTCTTCATACTTAGCTAATTTTTCCTTTTCTTCATTAATCTTACTTTCAGGAGCCTTAGCAACAAACCCAGGGTTAGAAAGCATTTTTTTAGCCCTTGTCACTTCTGATTCTAACTTTGCTTTCTCTCCTTCTAATCTTTCCTTTTCAGCAGCTAAATCTACTAAATCTTCAAATGGAATATACAATTCCAAATCTTGCCCCATAATAGATATTGCATTTGAAGGTATATTTTCCTTATTAGGTTGAACTAATATTTCTTCTCCAAATCCTAATTTTAATAAAAATTGCTCACTTTGTCTAATTAAATTTTCATATTTTCCAGTTACAAAAATTAATTTAGATTTTCTAGATGGGTGAACATTCATATTATTTCTAACATTTCTTATCTCACCTATAATATTTTTTAGCATTTCAATATTGTTTTCTTCTTCTTCAAAATTAAATTCATCTTTGAATTGTGGCCATTCAGAAATCATTATTGTTTCATCATTATTATATAATTTGGTATAAATTTCTTCTGTTACAAATGGCATAATTGGGTGCAACATTTTCAAACTATATTCTAATACTGTATTTAATGTAAATTGTGCTTCTTTACGGTTTTTGCATGTTTTATCATATAAACGAGTTTTTACAATTTCAATATACCAATCACAAAATTCATTCCAAATAAAGTCATATATTTTTTGTGTAGCAACACCTAGATCATAATTATCAATGTTTGTAGCCATTTCTTTAGCTAATCTATTTGCTTTTGATAAAATCCATTTATCTTCTATTGCTAATTTTGATAAATCATATTTTTCATCATAATCTTCTAAATTCATTAAAACAAATTTTGATGCATTCCATAATTTATTTGCAAAATTAGCACCTTGCTCAACTTTAGCTGGTATATATCTTATGTCATTACCAAAAGAAATTCCTAATATTAATGAGAATCTTAAAGCATCTGCTCCATATTTTTCAACAACTTCTAATGGATCTACTCCATTTCCTAATGATTTACTCATTTTAACTCCATGTTCATCTCTTACTAATCCATGGATAATAATATCTGAGAATGGTTTTTTTCCTAAATATTCAAGACCTGAAATTATCATTCTTGAAATCCATAAAGATATTATGTCATATCCTGTTATTATAGTATTTGTTGGATAAAATGTTTTTAAATCTTCAGTTTCTTCAGGCCAACCTAATGTTGAAAAAGGCCATAATGCTGAACTAAACCAAGTGTCTAATGTATCTTGATCTTGTGTTAAATGTGTACTTCCACATTTTGTACACTTTTCAGGCATAGTTCTTGAAACATGAATTTCACCACAATAATCACAATAATATGCTGGAATTCTATGTCCCCAATATAATTGACGTGAAATACACCAATCTTGTAAATTTTCCATCCAATTAAAATATGTTTTATCATATTTTCCAGGAATAAATTTAATATCTCCGCTTCTAACTGCCTCAATAGCAGGTTTTGCAAGTTCGCCCATTTTAACAAACCATTGGTCTGAAATTGTTGGTTCTATTGTTGTTTTACATCTTTCACATTTTGCTACATTGTGTGTGTAATCTTCTATTTTTACTAAATATCCTTGGTCTTGTAACATTTTTACTATAACATCTCTTGCATCATATGCATTCATTCCTGCTACTTCTGGAATCAAATCATTCATTATTAAATTACTATCAAAAACTTCAACAAATTCTAAATTATTTTTTAATCCAGCTTGATAATCATTAGGGTCATGGCATGGTGTTAATTTAACACAACCTGTTCCAAATTCCATTTCAACAAAAGGATCTGCTATAATTGGAATTTCTTTGTTCATTAAAGGTAATATACATTTCTTTCCTATTAAATGTTTAAACCTTTCATCTTTTGGATTAACTGCAACACCTGTATCTCCAAGCATTGTTTCTGGTCTTGTTGTTGCAACTACTAAAAAATCTCCATTAGAATCCTTAATAGGATATTTTATATGCCATATGTGTGAAGCTTCTTCTTTATATTCAACTTCAGCATCTGAAATTGAAGTTTTACAATTTGGACACCAGTTTATCATTCTTTTACCTTTATAGATATATCCTTTATCATATAATCTAAAAAATACTTCTTCAACAGCATTAGATAAACCTTCATCCATTGTAAAACGACTTCTTGACCAATCACAAGAGCAACCCATTTTACGTTGTTGTTTCTGAATTGTTCCACCATACTCATGTGTCCACTCCCATGCTTTTTCTAAAAATTCTTCACGAGTTAAATCAGATTTCTTCTTTCCTTCTTCACGTAATTTTTGAACAACTTTCATTTCTGTTGATATAGCTGCATGATCTGTTCCTGGTAACCATAAAGTATTAAAACCTTGCATTCTTTTATATCTTATTAGAAAATCTTGTATTGTTGCATCTAAAGCATGCCCCATATGCAATTTACCTGTTACATTTGGAGGTGGCATCATTATACAATAACTTTCTTTTGTTTTATCCATGCTTGGCTTAAAATAGCCATTTTCTTCCCATTTTTGATATAAACTTTCTTCAAAATCTTTTGGGCAATACTTCTCATTTAATTTGTGTTCCATAACTAAATTTCCTCCTTTTTGGGTGGTGTGATAACTGTAAATTTATTAAATGTATTTCAATAAAATACTATAAAAACAAAAAACTTCACCCCCTGTATAAGGGTGAAGTTAAAATTCACGGTACCACCTTAATTATTATATATATCTAAACTATAATATATAACATCTTATATAGCATTTAACGCTGCTTACGCGGATATACTTACTTTTATTTTCAGAATATCAACTCCAAAGCTACCTTCAGTAAAACTTATTATAAGAAGCTTCCAGCTTATAACTTCTATTCTCTATTATAATTTGTTAAACTTACTCCTCTTTTTCATTGCTTTTATTTATAATAAATATATTAACATAATTTAACAGTAATTTCAATACCTATACTAAAAAAATTGCACTTCCTATCATAGAAATAACAAAGCCCACAATTTTAAATGTTTTAGTAGCAGTATTTGTATCACTTGTACTAAAAAATTTTTTAGTCAAATTTCTAGCATCATATACTAATACTACTCCAACAGCTATTACAATTATTCCAACACAATTTAAAATATTATTAAAATTTTCCATTTGTATCAAACATCCTTTATATAATATACTATATACTAATCTTCTTCAAAAAATTCTACTGTATATTTACAATCAAATTCTTCGTTAGGTCGTAATAACACTATTGAAGTTTTTTCAGTAAAAATCCCACTACTTTTTATAGAATCTGATATTCCATGCCATGGTTCTATACATATAAATGGTGCACCTGGTTTTGACCATACTGCTAAATATGGAAATTCTGAAAAATCCATTCTTAATATGCGTCTACCTGTAGATTTTTTCATTAATGATATTTTTGATGATATCATACCTTTCATAATTATTGCATCATTATTAAAAGAATCTTTATTTAATAAAATTCTTCTTTTATCAGCCATTATGTTTCTAGCATATTCAGTGCCTGATAATCCATCAATTAAATACAAGAAATGTATTTTGTCTTCATCTTCTTCAAATTCTAAATAATACTCACCATTTTTCAAATCTTCATAATTTATTTTAAATGCAGGATGTCCGCCTATACAAAATGGCATATTAGATTTTCCTGTATTTATAACTTTATAAATTGTTGTTAATTTATTTTCATCTAATCTATATGTTGTATATAACTCAAACTCAAAAGGATATCTAGTTAATGTATTTTTATTGCTTTTTAGCACATATGAATGGAAATTATCCAATTTAGTAATTGGTTCAAATTCTAAATCCCTAGCGAAGCCATGTTGAAACATTTCATATGTTCTAGCATTTATTATAGTTTGATTTCTCTTTAGTTTACCTACTATAGGAAATAATACAGGAGAATGTCTTTTCCAATATACTTTCCCATTTTCATCCACACAATCTTCACCTTGGTGAATTCTTTCCTTTCCATTTAATTTGAAACTAATTAATTCACCACCATACTTAGAAGTTAATATTTGAGTATGCATAAACTTAGTCTCCTTTTTTATTTTTTTCCTTATTATAATATGTTCTTTTTACCAAAAAGTCAAGTCTTTCATGCGAATTTCACTATTTATCCCCATTATCCATATTTAGTTCAAAGAAAAATTCAACTCCATTTTCTTTATTCACAGCTCCATATTCATTTTGATAATTATTCATTATAGCTTTAACAAAGGCTAGACCTATACCTGTACCACCTTTTTCCCTATTTCTTGAAGAATCAACTTTATAAAATCTTCCCCAAATACGTTGCAATTCCTTTTCTTCTATATTATCTCCACTATTAAAAATACTTACTCTTATTTTATTCTTTTCTGCATCTAAATAAATATTTATCTCTATCTTTCTTTCTCCATTAACTTCTTTAGAATATCTAATTGCATTTGTAATATAATTCATAAGTATTTGTTCAACATAAAAAATATCTGCATATGCCATAATAACATTTTTGCAATTAAAATATATTTTTATATTATTTTCAACAACCATTACATTACATTTTTTTATCACTTCATTAATCAATGCAACTATATCAAAACTTTCATTATTAAAATCACGTTTTCCGTATTCTAACTTCATTAATTCTAATAATTGTTTAACCAATCTATCCATTTTATTTGCTTCATCTAATATGACATTTGCATAAAATTCTCTTGATTCATCATCAACATTAACATTTTCTACTAATCCTTCTGCATACCCTTGTATAAGTGCAATTGGAGTTTTCAATTCATGTGATACATCTGATATAAATTGTTTTCTCATTTCATCAATTTTAGATTTTCTTTCGATGTCTTTTTCTAGCTCACTATTATTTACAGTTAATTGTTTTATTGTTTTTTCTAGTTTCTCTGACATTATATTTATACTTTTGCCTAAATTGTTCATTTCATCATCTGTATCATTAACTTGATATTTCTGTGAAAAATCTAAATTAGACATTCTTTGTGCAATACTATTTAGCTCTAATATTGGTGCTGCAAATTTTCTTGATATAAAAGATGCTATAATTCCAGAAATTATAATAACAGCACTTCCTATTACTATTAATACATTATTTGATATTCTTGCACTTTCTTGTAAATCCGCAGTAGGTGTTCTCATATATAGTTTATAGCCATTATCTAAATAGGCTGAAACTATTATATAATTTATTTTCGTGTCATTTTCTTTTGCTAGGTTTATATCAATCATTTTCTCTTGATATAATTTTCTTAAAATTTCTCCTTTTTGTTTTATATTTGAGAAAAATTCTATTTCACCTGTATAATCAGTTTTATTGTTATCTGTTGCAAGCATTAATATATTTTCATCTGTTTTTATTAAAATATCTAAATTATTATTAATTGATAATACTCTTAAATTTTCTTCTATTTTTTCATATGGTAATTCATTATTATATGATGTATTGATTTGTTTATATATTTGTTTCATTGTTTTTGTTTTATTATATAAATAAAATTTTTCTAATACAACATTATTAACTATGACTAATAATAATATAATCATAGTTATTACTATACATATGGTAAAGAAAAGTTTTATTCTTACAGATTTCAGTGTGTTTTTTATCTTTCCCATTTTTTATTTTACCTCAAACTTATATCCTACACCTCTTATAGTTTCGATATATTTTCCTTTTTTTCCTAATTTGTGTCTTATTTTTTTTATATGACTATCTATTGTTCTAGAATCACCATAATAATCATAATTCCAAACATTATTCAAGATTTTATCTCTTGATAATGCAATTCCTTTATTATCTATTAAATATTTTAATAATTCATATTCTCTTAAACTTAATTCTATTAATTTAGAATCCACCTTTACAGTTCTTCCGTCTGTATCTATTTGTATTCCACCAATTTCGTATATGTTATTAACTTGTTTTGTTGTTCTTTTTAGTAAAGCTTCTACTCTTGCTACTAAAATTTTAGGACTAAATGGCTTTGATATATATTCATCTACACCTAATTCAAATCCAAATAACTCATCTTGCTCTTCTCCTCTAGCTGTAAGCATAATTATTGGTACATTTGATATTTGTCGTATTTGTCTTAAAACTGACCATCCATCTAATTTAGGCATCATTACATCTAACAATATCAAATTAATTTTATTTGAATTTTCTTCAAATACTTTTAATGCCTCTTCTCCATCTACTGCTTCTAAAATTTTATATTCCTTTTTTACTAAAAAATCTTTTATTAGTTTTCTCATTCTTGATTCATCATCAACTACTAAAATTGTTATATCATTCATAAAATACCATTCCTTTTATGTAATCCCCTATTATCCGACAACAACATATCCTTTTTCAGACATTGTTAAATTTTGTGAAGCATATTTTGTTATTAATACTGTATCTTCTATTCTAACTCCAAATCTATTTGTAATATATATTCCTGGTTCATTTGTTATAACCATATTTTCTTTTAATATAAAATCATATTTTGTACTTACAAATGGATATTCATGTATTTCTAAGCCTACTCCATGACCTAAACTATGAATCATATTTACTCCATTTAATTTAAATTCACTATCTACACTTTTGGCAATAATTTTTAAATTTGCACCTTCTTTTAAGTCTTCTGAAACTCTTATTTGATTTTTCAAAACTAAATCATATACTGGTTTCATAAATTGTGGTACATATCCTGCAAATACTGTTCTTGTCATATCTGAGCAATATCCTTTATATTTACACCCCATATCTATTGTAATTGGATCACCTGATTCTATTTTTTTATCTGTTGGTACTGCATGTGGCATTGATGTATTAGGTCCTGAAGCAACTATTGTATCAAACGCTAATCCATCAGTCCCATTTGTTATAAAGAATTTTTCTATTTCAAATGCAATTTCTTTTTCTGTCATACCTATTTTTATAAATTTTCTGATATGTTCAAAACAATTGTCTGTAATTAAACATGCTTTTTTTATACAATCTATTTCTTCTTCTTTTTTTATTATTCTTAATTTTTCTAACAAACCTTCTGTTTCTTCAAAATTATTAACTTTATATTTATGCATGTATTCTTTATATTTTGCATATGTTAAATTTGTTTCTTCAAAGCCTATGTTTTCACAAAATGTAAAAAAGTTTTCATAATCTTCTTTTGTTAATTCTTTTACATCATAAACAATTACTTCGTCTTCTATTGTAAGACTATTATTAACAGTTTCCATATATCTACCATCTGTTATGTATACATTTTCACGTCTTGTAATTAATAATACACCTTCTGCATTTATATTTGTTAGATAACGTATATTAACTGGATTTGTAATTATCATTCCTTGTAAATCTAAGTTTTTTAATCTTTCTCTTAAATTTTCAATTTTTTCATTCATAAATATCACCTACTTTTATTATTTTATAAACTATATTTTCCTAATGTAAATACTACAAATATTAATTTTATTAGCATTTCTAATTGGGTAAACATTACTATGAAAGTTGCTAACACAATAAATGGTCCAAATGGTATAAATTCACTTATATCTTGTTTTTTCATTTTATTTTTTATTATTAAAACTAAACTAAATATTGCTGCTATAAAAAATGATAATATTGTTATTGCTATTATATTTCTCCATCCAAAAAATAACCCTAAGGCTCCCATTAATTTTACATCACCAAAGCCCATAGTTTCTTTTTTAAATACTATATTTCCTAAAAATGTTAAAATAATAAATATTCCCGCACCTAATATCATTCCTAGCCACATTTCTACAGCTACATTTAAATTGTTTAGTCCTCTTAGAAAACTAAATACAATTCCTGTTTCAAACATTGTTAATGTTAGTCTATTTGGTATTATTTGCAATTTATAATCAATACAGAAAGCTGAAACTAACATAGGAGTAAGTAATAAAAACTGAATCAATTTTAATTTATCTTCTATTCCTATTGCTAATAATAGGAAAATATACAGCACACTAATTATCATCATCATTATATAATCTGTATTCGTGTTTTTTATGTAATCCTTTATAATTGGCATAGAGAAAATTTTTTTATGTTCTGGCAAGTTTGTATTTACTAACCCTAAAAATTTTCCAATCAACAATCCTAATATTCCTATACCAACATACCAGAAAATATGTATATCATTAATAAACATTTTATCCCTTCTCTTTCTTTATTTTATTTAAATAATTATTAATAATTTTATTTTCAATAGGTCTTTTTATTCTAGTTATAAGAATATCTTTTTCTTGTATTGGTTTTACTAAAATTGAAAACATTTTGCACCTATTTGAACCTATAACATCTGTCATTATTTGATCTCCTATAGCTGCTATATTTTCTGCTTCTAACCCCATTTTTTCTTTTGCCTTAATAAATCCTGTTTTAAATGGTTTTTTAGCAAAATAGAAATATGGAATTTCTAAAGTTTCCGCAACATATATTACTTTATCTAATTTGTTAGTATTTGAAACAATGCAAAACTTGATTCCTGCTTTTTTTAAATTATTAACCCATTCAATTGTTCCATCTTCAAATTTTCTATAATAATCTATTAATGTGTTATCCACATCTAAAATAATACCTTTTATATTATGTTCCTGCAAAAATTCAAGTTTTACATCTCTTACATTATTACAATAAAAATCTGGATAAATTAACATACTTTCACCTCTTTTTTCTCACACATATCTTATCAATGAAGTATGTTTTTGTCAATAGTAAGTAACCATAAGAATGAACAACTACTTATTTACAAAATCTATGATTTCCAATAGTTAACACATATGGTCTAGACCAAATCCAACTACTTGTAGCTGTATTTGGATTAAAATAATAAATACATCCATAGGTTGGGTCCCATCCATTTAATGCATCTCTTGCTGCATTAACAGCAGTTGTATTAGGTGAAAGATTAATTTGTCCATCACTTACAACACTAAAAGCACCTGGTTGATATATTACGCCTGCAACACTATTAGGAAAGCTACTGCTTTTTACTCTATTTAACACAACTGCTCCAACAGCAACCTGTCCTGTATATGGTTCTCCTCTAGATTCAGCATAAATCAAGTGAGCTAATAAATTTAAGTCACTATTATTGGCTGTTCCACCTCCTGTAGAAGATGAATAAATTCCCATAGCTGCTAATGTTTTAGGTCCTGCTATTCCATCTACACTTAATCCATTTTTAGATTGAAACCATTTTACTGCTGCAACAGTTTTACTACCATATACTCCATCAATATTTCCACTATAATATCCCCATCTTTTTAGTTTTGTTTGAATTTCTCTTACTTCACTTCCACTTGAGCCATATCTAGATAATGCTATTACTTCATTGTTTCTAAATGATATATTATAAAAAACAAATATAGTAAAAATTATAATTATATTAAAAATAGCAAATTTTCTTTGCCTTTTAGCTAAATTTTTCATAAAAAATCACCTCATTTAGGAAATATTTTTTCCAAAACAAGGTGAATTATACATTACTTACATTAAAAAATACCAACAATTTCTCCATTTTCATTAATATCAATATTTTCTGCTGCTGGAACTCTTGGCAAACCAGGCATTGTCATTATTTTACCTGTTATTATTACTATAAATTCCGCGCCAGTTTTTAATATAACATCTTCAACATGAATTTTAAATGGTTCTTTGCATTCTAAATTTTTAGGATCATCTGAAAAAGAATATTGTGTTTTAGCTATACATATAGGTAATTCTTCATAACCCCATTTTTTTATAAGTTCTATTGTTTGTTTTGATTTTTCGCTATATTCAACTTCAGTTGCTCCATATACATTTGCACAAATTTTGTTTATTTTACTTTCTATTGATTCATTTAATTCATAAATAAATTTGAAATTAGATTTTAAATCACACAATTTTACTACTTTTTCTGCTAAATCAGTAATACCTGCACTACCTCTTTCCCAGTTTTCACATAAACTTAACTCTACATTATTATCTTTTAATATTTTAGTTAAAGTTTCTATTTCAGCATTTGTGTCTGTATTATATTTATTAATTGCAACTACTACATTTAGTCCAAATTTATCTCTTAAATTTTCTATATGCTTCAATATATTTTTTGTTCCTTTTATTAAAGCTTCAACATTTTCATTTTGTATTTGTTCTTTTTCCATTCCACCATGATATTTTAATGCTTTAATTGTTGCTACACATACTACTGCATCTGGTTTTAAATTTGCTTTTCTACATTTTATATCTAAAAACTTTTCTGCCCCTAAATCTGCTCCAAAACCTGCTTCTGTTACAACATAATCTCCTAATTTTAATGCTAATTTTGTAGCAATAATACTGTTACAACCATGTGCAATATTGGCAAATGGACCACCATGTATTAAGCAAGGATTATTTTCTAAAGTTTGTACTAAATTTGGTTTTATTGCATCTTTAAGTAAAACTGTTAAGGCTCCTTGGGCATTTAAATCTTTTACTTTTATAGGATTTCCTTTTTTATTATACCCTATTATGATATTTGAAATCTTTCTTTTTAAATCTTGTATATCCTCTGATAAACATAATACTGCCATTATCTCAGAAGCAACAGTTATATCAAATCCATCTTCTCGTGGAACAATATTTTTTTCATTGGATAAACCTGTATTTACTTTTCTTAATTGTCTATCATTTAAATCTAAACATCTTTTCCATGTAACTTTTTCAAATTCCAACTTATTCCCATAATAAATATGATTGTCTATCATAGCTGATAATAAATTATTTGCTGAAGTTATTGCATGTATATCTCCTGTAAAATGTAAATTGATTTCTTCCATTGGAGCAACTTGAGAATATCCTCCACCAGTTGCTCCACCTTTTATACCAAAAACAGGACCTAATGATGGTTCTCTTAAAGCTGCAACAGTTTTTTTACCTATTTTATTTAAACCATCAGTTAATCCTATAGATACTGTAGTTTTTCCTTCTCCAAGAGGTGTAGGATTTATAGAAGTAACTAATATTAATTTTCCATTTTTCTTATTTTTTAGTTCTTCAAAAATTTTCAAATCAATTTTTGCTTTATATTTCCCATATTGTTCTAAATATTCATTTTTTATATCAATCTTTTTGGCAATGTCTGATATTTTTTGTAATTGTGCTGATTTTGCAATATCTATATCTCCCATATCTAATTAGACCTCCTGTTTTTTTAAACTATAACTCCTATAATAATACCTACAATTGCACCTACAATAACTTGTGTTGGTGTATGTCCTAAAACTTCCACTAGTTTTTCTGTAACTTGTACTCCAGATAATCCAGGTGTTTCCACAATTTTATTTAATAATTTTGCTTGTTTACCTGCTGCTCTTCTTACTCCTGCAGCATCATACATAACTATACATGCAAAAACAATAGCAATTCCAAAAAAAGGTGTGTTAATCCCTTCATATTTTCCTATTAATGCTGCAAGTGATGTAACAACAGCACTATGTGAACTTGGCATTCCTCCAGCTCCCATAATTCTTTTAAAATTAATTTTTTTTGTTTTAATCAATTCATGAATAACTTTAAATAATTGTATACCAAACCATGTTGCAAAAGGCACTATTATATATTTATATTCATTTATAAAATTCATATTTACTCCCCTATAATTAATTGTTTTATTTAATATTTTATTCGAAATCTTTTTCTACTAAACCTTCATCGGTTTTTATTAAAACACTTATCTTTTTTTCAGCTTGTTCTAACATTTCACTACATTGTTTAGAAAGTTTCATTCCTTCTTCAAATTTTAAAACTGAACTATCTAAATCTAAATCATTTTTTTCAAGTTCATTTGCTATTTCTTCTAATTTTTTCATTGCATCTTCAAAATTAATATTTTCTTCTTTTTTCATTCTTATCAACAAATCCTTTCATTTTTGAAAATGTAAAAAGTAATAAACTCATTTTCTTTTTATTTATTTCACTGTACCATTTTTAACGTCAACAGTATACCATGCTAAATCTCTTGTTGTTTCGCTATTTCTTACTGAAACAATATATACATTATTAGATTGCATTTGTTCTATTCTAAAATATACTCCGTCTGTTGTTCCGTATTGCTTTTTTGCTAGTTCTATTGCTTTTTCGTCGTCATTCATATTTACTTCTTCATTAACATTTTTATCTTCTTCATTTTTATCATCTGGTTTTACTTCTTCATCATCTTTATTTTTATTTGTTTCATCTTTTTTATTCTCAGCATTTAATTTAGTTTGATTAGCTGAAGATTTATCTTCTTGATTAATGTTTGTTGAAACTTCTATTTGATTTTTTTCATCTAAATAATATTTAGCCATATATGCTATTAGACATATTACTGCAATAATAACTATAATTAATAATCCTTTCAAAAATTTTCTCATTTTTTCTTTTGCTCCTTTCAAAATATAATTATATTAACTTTATAATACTTTAACATTAGTATTTCCATCATTAAATCTTAGTACTAATTCATCATCTTTTTTTAATTTTTTAACTGATTTAATGATTTTTCCATTATTAGTAGTAGCCAAACAAAATCCTCTAGTCAATGTCTTTAACGGACTTAGTGTATCTAATTTAGTAATTAACTCTATCATTTTAGTTTTATCATCTTTTATTTTATTATTTATTGAATTTTGAATTTGTTTTACTAACATGTCTATAGAAATATATCTTTCATTTATTTTCTGCAAAGGCTCTCTAAATACTCTACTTGCCATACACTTTTCATATCTTAATCTCATTAATTCTATTTTTTTCTTTAAAGAATTTTTTAATCTATTATTATATTTTTCTAAATTCATAATTATATCAGTAACATTAGGAACAGCTAATTCAGCTGCTGCAGAAGGTGTTGGAGCTCTTAAATCTGCAACAAAATCTGCTATTGTGAAATCTGTTTCATGACCCACTGCAGAAATAACTGGAAGCTCGGATTCAAATATTGCGTGTGCCACAATTTCTTCATTAAATGGCCACAAATCCTCAAGTGAACCTCCTCCACGAGCTAATATAATAACATCTGCTAATTTATTTTCATTCATGATTTTTATAGCTTCAGCTATCTTTTCCCCTGCACCTTTTCCTTGTACTGGAACTGGCAATAATTTAATATAACAATCAGGATTTCTCCTAGTTGAAACATTTATAATATCTCTTATTACAGAGCCTGTATTAGATGTTAAAACTCCAATACATTTAGGCATTTTAGGGATTTCTTTTTTATATTTTTTATCAAATAATCCTTGTTTTTCTAATTTATTTTTTAATTCTTCATATGCTGTATATAAACTTCCCATACCATCTTCTTGCATTGCTTTGCAATATATTTGATATACTCCATCTCTTTCAAAAACAGAAACTGTACCTAAAATCATAACCTTCATTCCATCTTTAGGAACAAATTTTAAATTTGGTGTATACGTTTTAAACATTATGCACTTTATTAATGAATTTTCGTCTTTTAAAGTAAAATACATGTGACCTGTATAGTGATGCTTAAAATTTGAAATTTCGCCTTTTACTAAAACATTGTTTAAATATTCATCATCATCTACTTTATTTTTTATGTACCTATTTAAATCTGTAACTGTAATTGGATTATATTCCATTAAAACCTCTCTTTTCTGTAATGTTATTAGTTTTCTTTAATTTCTATTAAACTATTTATATAACATTATACTTTAGTATAATTATTGTAAATTATTTTCTTTTACAATAGTAGCTAACACTCCATTTATAAATGAACTAGAAGTATCCTCTCCATATTTTTTAGCAAGTTCAACCACTTCATTTATAACTACTTTGTATGGAACTTTCTTATATAACATTTCATAAATAGCAAGTTTTAACAATGCTAAATTTACTTTAGAAATTCTTTCTAATTTCCAATCTGATTTTAAATTATTTGATATTTGTTTAATTATTTCATCATTATTACTTTTTATTTTATTTACATCATCTTTTATCTCTTCTTTTACTTTTTGAGAATCTAATTCAATATCTTCAAAAAATAAATCTAAATCTTGTTCTTCCATATTTTTTTGAATTTCTATACTATATAACAATTTGAAAGTTATCTCTCTTATTGTAGATTTATTCATATTTTTCACCTTTCTTGTTTTTATAACATATATTTTTTATTATTATAATTTATCTATAAAATTTTTTGTTTTTTCTTTTACTTCTTCTTTATTATATTGAATATATCTTCCAATATATGCGCCTACTATAACTGCAATAATGCCTAAAACAAGTCTATATAAGCCTGTACATGCTAGAATTAACCCTATTATTATTCCTATTATTGCTCCAATATTTCTTGAAAAGAAATTGCCATAATCATTCATAACTTCTTAACCTCCTATTTAACAATATTAGTTTCAGTTTGATTTTCTTTGGTTTGATTTTGATTAACCTGAACATTGTTTATTTTAATTTTTGTTTGATTTTCATTTTTTATACTATTTTTTTGATTTTCAATGTTTTTAATATTTATATTAATTTGATTTACATCTAAATCTGTACTTCTTTTAACTGTTTCTTTTATTTTGTTTTGAATATTAGCTGATAATTCTTTAATAATTGCTTCTTCTTTTACTAATAAACTAACAAAAACTGTAATATTATTATCAGCATCTAAATTTACCTTTGTTTGAACATCAACAGCATCTGTAAAACTTTTAACAACACTGTTTACTAAATTTTCTATTGTATCTCTTGAAATTAATAATCTTCCATCTTTATTTTCTAACAAAACTCCAGTTTTAATTTCTTGTTTTTTCTTAATTTTTGAAGGAAAAAATAAAGATTTTATCGCTAATAAAATTGAAACTATTGCAAAACCTAATATAACTCTAGTAACAGTTTGATTTTCTATTATATCTTCCAAAAAATTAAATATAGTTTTTAATTCCATAATATTAAAAATTACTAAACAACTTACTATAGATACAAATAACATTATTATTGAAAATAAAATTAAAGCGATTCTTTCTAAAATTTTCATATGTATTATTACCCCCATTTCTAAAATAAAAGCACGGTTATATTGAACTTTCCCGTGCTTTACTTGAAATTAAAGCATATATATTTTTATATTGCTTAATTTAATTTTTAGTTTTTATTGTTCAATATTTTTTAGTTCTTCATTATTATTGTTGTTAATGTTTACACCTTGTACATGAACATTTACTTCGATTACTTTTAATCCAGTCATAGTTTCAACAGCTTTTTTAACTTTAGTTTGAATTTCATAAGCTACATCTGGAATTCTTGTCCCATACTCTACAATAATATTAACATCTATTTTGGTTTCTTTTTCTCCTACATCAACTTTAATACCTTTTGCTAGATTTTTCTTACCACTTAAAACCTCTGTAATTCCTCCTGCAAACCCTCCTGCCATATTAGCAACTCCAGGTATTTCAGAAACTGCAACACCTGCTATTACAGCAACTACATCATCTGCAATTTTTATTGTATTATTTCCTAGAGTTATTTCATCTGCTGTAACTTGTGAATTATTAGTAGTATTATCTGCTAAATCAGAAACAACATTATTATTTTCTTCCATATAAATTACCTCCTAAATATGAAGTTTATTGTCTTTTTAACTTATATAAGTATATCAATTTTTCAAAATTTTTACAACCTTTTTATATAAATTTTTCTACTTTCCAATTACATACCTATAAGCCATATTATCACATATTATTATAAATTCACCTTGCTCACCTTCAATTGTTTCATAAAATAGAATAGGCATTCTTATTTCTTCTTCAATATCTAAAAGTTGATCAAAATTTTTAACTTCAATTACATTTAAATTATCAATTTCTACTGGGCTTACAATTTCTGCTACTATATCACCATAATTTTTTAAAATTCTATTTAATGCAATAGCATAATCTGTTTTCTTGCTAAACTTAATAGATTTTCTAATTGAATCTAGCATAATCATTACAGCTCCGATAACTAATATACAACCTATTACAAATGCTGGTTTATTTACTTTTTTACTTGTTTCTGTGGTCTCAAGAATAGATTTAGAATCCGTATTTTCAAATTGTTTTTCTATTTTAAATATATCTTGGGCTAAATCCATTTTCATATTCATAATAGAAGTTTCAACAATCTTTTTTTCTACTCCTGGTACTTCTGAATCACTTTTTACTATCAGTTTAACTTGTAAATCAGCTATTACAGGAATTCGTAGTTGTTGCTTAAACTCTTTAACTTGATTATTATATGTTGCAAAATCAATATCAAAATTTTCTTTAATTGTAAAATTTGAACTTTCAACTTCAGCTTCTTTAGGTGGTACTAATACATATTGTTTTGTCCAAATTGTTTCATCAGTATCTGAACTTGCACTTGAATATTTTACATTAGTTATTGCAACAATTTGATATGTGTATTTAGTTTTTGCTTTTTTATTTCCTGATAATGAATAGGTAAAATCCATATTTATTTTATCTACTAAACTAGATATATAGGTTTTATTCATTTCAAGTGTAGGCTTTTCAAAATAATCATTTTCTACTAAATTTACTTTATAAATTGCACTTCTATTTATGTTATATGTATATAATAAATTTTCTGCTCCTTGTTCCACCTTGAAAGCTTTAAATATAATTATTATTCCTAAAAATAATACAACTGTACTTATACATATATTTCTTATTATATTTTTAGTTCTACTTTTATTTATTTCATCTCTCATTTTTTCACCTCTTCTTTTGTTAAATTGATATAAACGATTTTTTTCCTAACACCTTTTCACTAAACCATACTGATGGATATCCTACATACGGTATATATACTTTTACATAACCTATAACTTGGTCAGGTTTAACCCAATTTTCATCTGGCGCATTATTGTTATCACCTTGTGTTTGAAAAATAATATTTTTATCTTTATCTTCTTTTATATCAATTATTCTATGTATAACTTCTCCATTCTTTGCTTTATAATGTAATATATCACCAATTTTTAATTTATGCAAATCTTTTTCTTTAATATTTACTGATATAACTATTGCACCTCTACTAAATGTTGGAACCATACTGTATGACATAATTGCAACAGGCTTAGCTGGCAAAAATCCTGCTATAAATGAAACTGTAAACAATAGTAATATTATCCCCGGTATATTTCTTATAGGACTAACTTTTTTCTTTTGTTTTCTTGTTAATCTATTTGTTTTTATTGTGTGTTCATAATTATTATATAAGAATAATATTAAAGATATTAATACATCAAATACAGAAGTTAAAAACCAATCTAAATCTGGAAATATTGGTAATAGAACTTGTATTAGTGCTGTAGGTATTGAATATGCATATACTAATAATGTTCCTCCTGAAATTGCTAAATAACTACATACACATCCCTTTGCAATTTCTGGTATTATTATAGACGATATATATTCAAAAATTTTTTCTCCTGAAGAAAAAACTGCTATTCCTTCTGAATAATCTAGTCTAATTAATATAAAGATAATTGTAAATATAATATAATTGATTTTTTTTCTTTCATTATTTATTACTTTTGTTCTAACATAATCTTGTAAAGCAACTGCTCCCACTATGTAAAACAAATTTTTAACAATCATAAAAAAGCTTCTAGCATATGGGCTTTTCTTATATCCAAACATTAATCCCAATAAAAAATATAATATATAATATACTATAACTATTATTAATGTAGTTTTTATTTTTTCTTTTTTACCCTTATATCTAGTATGATCATTTTCTATAGGCACTGCTATTATTGCTAAAGCTATCCAAACTATCATATTTGCAATTCTTGCTGATTCTTGAAAAAAGTTTGGTATTACAAAAACAGTTATAGTTAAACAGCCTATTAAAATTATTAATAATATTGATATATACAATATTATAGTTCTTTTTTCTTTATTCATTTTTTGTATACAAACTCCTTTTTCTTATGTTATATATTTTCTTATTCTCTTGTTGCTAAAAGTCCATTTAAAGTTAAATTTTCTATATATAATTCTTGATCATCATCAAATGATAATTGAAAATCTAATTTTAGTGAACTTCCTTTAGCTATATATCCATTCCATGATTGTGCTTTCATGGTAATTCTACCATTTTCAAATGTAACTGAAGATGCAGACCATGCATTTGATCTTTCTGCATTATATGAATTTGGAATATCAAAGCTTATTTCCCAACTATTAATATCTGCATCCATATTAACTATATCAAGTACTATGTGATAAGTCATATAATTTGTTCCGCCCTGTCCCCAAGATGAATCTATACTCCATGTATATGTACTATTTCCTTTTTCATATTCACTTGATGTTTGGCCAACTGTTGTTGATTGTCCCAAAATATTCAAACTTTGTTTCAAATATGAATAACCTATACTTATTGTTAAAAAAAATATAGTAATTATTATTAAAGCTATTGTTTTTAAACTAACATTTTTTACTTCTTGTCTACGCATAAATAACTCCTTAAGGATTTATATAAATGAAATAAAAGTACTATTTAATTTTTCTTACAAATAGTACTTTTACTTGATATTACTCAGCTTGTTCGTAATTTAATGTAATTGTTGCAGTTTTTGTTTTTGTTTCTGGTATTGTTTCTGAACTTGCTGCCCAAGAAACTGTTACTGTATATGTTTTTGTATCACCTGATCCTAATGTATCATCTGCTTGAGCATCTATAGTATAAGTTATATCTGTTGGTGCTGCTGCATTTGCTGTATCTATTCCATCTACACTTGTTAATTTAGCATTTATACTACCTTGGTTTGCAACTGTTACTATATATTGTGCTGATGCTCCAGGATATAATAAATTAACATCAAAAGTAGCTGTCGTAGCTGTATATGAAGGTGCAGTTTTGCTTTCCGCTCCTACTAAAGTACCTTCTTTTATATCTGTAAATAATATTTTCCATTCTGTAGTAATATTTGCTGTACCATTAATGACTAAAGCTTGTGATAAAGCTGCATATCCTACTGCCATACCAACTATAACTAATAATAAAATAAGTAATATTATATTTTTATTACTTTTTCTCATACTCATAACTTTCATCCTCCTTAAGGCTTTCTCGTACATATTTTATCACACCACAAAAAAATAACAATAGTTTGTGAAAAATGTAATATATTTGTAATTTTTTTGTAATATTTGCGAAATATTTGTGCAATTTTACCTTTTTATTACATATATTGCATTAATTTACATTACTATTGTTTATTTTTATTATTCAATTATTCAAAAACACTACATGCATATAGTTTATTTCCTCTTAGAAAGTCTTCCGTATTCATTTTTTTAGCATTTTCTCCCTGAATTTCTATTACTTTAATATTTCCTTCTATTGTTTTTATATATAAACCAATTTTAGGCTCTGAAAATAATATAGTACCAGGATATAACTCATCAAATTTTTCCTTATACTCACATAAATCAGGAAACTTTTCAAATAATTCTTTATCAGATATGCATTCAACTCTCCAAAATTTTATTTTTTTACCTTCTAAAAATGTATAAGCTCCCATGATTGGATTTAATCCTCTAACTAAATTTTTTATTTCTTCTGCAGTTTTATTTTCCCAATCTATTTTAGACATTTCCTTATTAAGCATTGGTGCAACAGTAAAGTCATTTCCTTGTTTTTCCCTTGGTGCTGTACCATTTTCTATCTTTTTTAATGTTTTAACTAAAAGTTTACCTCCTATTTTAGAAAGTCTTTCCCATAATTCACCTGTTGTTTCATTTTCTCCTATTTCAACTTCTTGTTTTAAAATTATATCACCAGCATCCATTCCTTCATTCATATACATTGTAGTAATTCCTGTAGTTTTATCTCCATTCAAAACCGCCCATTGAATTGGAGCAGCTCCTCTATATTTGGGTAATAATGAACCATGAACATTTATACAACCAAATTTTGGAATATCTAAGATTTCTTTAGGTAATATTTTTCCATATGCTACAACACAAATTAAATCTGGGTTCAATTCTTTTATTTTATTAATAAATTCAATATTTTTTCTTACTTTTTCTGGCTGATAAATTGGTATATTTTTTTCAATTGCAAATTCTTTAACAGGAGAAGGAATCATTTTCATACCTCTACCCTTTGGTTTATCAACATTAGTAACAACACCTAAAATGTTATATCCACTATTATATACTTGTTCTAAAGATTCTTTTGCAAAATCTGGTGTTCCCATAAATAATACATTAAACATTTTAATTCCTCCTCTTTAATAAGAAATAGAGAAAATTCTTGGAATTTAAATTTTCTCCTCATTATTCTAATTTCATATATTTATATATTTTTTTATTTATATTTTCTATATATTTTTTATATGTTCAAAACTTATTTTTTTAATCTGTCTTCTATTCTTTAACAGTTTCTAATGTTCCAGGAATAATTTTATCTACAAATAAAATTCCTTCTAAATGATCAACTTCATGTGAAATGGCTTGTGCCAATAATTCTTTTGCTTTAATTTTTATTTCTTTTCCATCTATGTCAAGAGCTTTTACAGTTACTTCTGCTGGTCTTATTATTTTAGCAAATTGATTTGGAAAACTTAAACATCCTTCTTCAACTTCTTGTTCTCCCTTTTCTTTTATAATTTCAGGATTTATTAGAACAATAGGTCCATTGTTATCATATAAATCAATTACTACAACTCTTTTTAAAATTCCAACTTGTGGTGCAGCTAAACCTACACCATTGTTTTTATACATAGTTTCAAGCATATCTTGTACTAATTCTTTTATTTTTTCATCCACTTTTTCAACTGTTCTAGATTTTTTCCTTAGAACTTCATCTCCATTTTTTCTTATATTTCTTATTGCCATTTTTTCACCATTCTTTCTTTTTTGAAAATTTTTTATAACATATTATTTGGATTCACATCAATTGTCATATTAACAGAAGAATTTTTTATTCCGAAAACCTCTTTATTACAATCATTTATAATATCTATAATATTTTCTCCAAATTTACATTTAATAATTATTCTCCACCTAAATTTATTTTTTATTCTATCTATTGGCGAAGGAACTGGTTTATACAATATTATAGGTATATTTTCAGTTTCTATCTTATTTTTTAAAAATCTATGTACTTGTTGACTAACTTTTTTTATATCATTTTCGTTTCCCGAACTAAATCCAAGCATTATTATATCACAAAAAGGTGGATATTTCAATTGTTTTCTTAATTTAGACTCCAAATTATAAAATAATTTATAATCTTGTTTTTTAGAAAATTCTATACTGAAATTATCTGGATTATATGTTTGGATAATAACATTTCCTTCATCTTTTTCTCTACCTGCTCTTCCGTGCTACTTGTGTTAATATTTGAAAAGTTTTTTCGCTTGCTCTATAATCATCTATATTTAAATTAGTATCAGCTGCAATAACTCCTACTAATGTAACATTTGGAAAATGATGACCTTTAACTACCATTTGTGTACCAATTAAAATATCAATATTCTCGTTTTTAAATTTATTTAATATTTCCTCATGTGAATTTTTCTTTGTAACTGTGTCTACATCCATTCTAATTGTTGAAGCTGTTGGAAACATTTTATTTATTTCCACTTCTAATTTTTGTGTACCTGTTCCAAAATACCTAATATTATTGCTTTTGCAATCAGGGCAAACTGTTAAAGCATTACATTCATACCCACAATAATGACATTTTAATTTGTTTTGTTTAATATGATATGTCATTGTTATATTACAATTTTTACACTTTGCTGTATATCCGCAATCTCTGCACATTATAAATGTTGAATATCCTCTTCTATTTAAAAATAAAATTGTTTGTTTTTTTGCTTGTAAGTTTTTTTCAATAGCTTCATATAATTTTCTACTTATCATGCTCCTATTTCCATTTGCAAGTTCTTGTTTTAAATCAACAACTTCAACATTTGGTAAACTAGAATTATTTGCTCTTTTTGTTAATTCTAATAATTCAACATCTCCTTTTAAGGCTCTATAATATGTATCCATATCAGGTGTTGCACTACCATATACAATTGGAATATCATATTTTTTTCCTAGATATCTTGCAACATCTTTTACATTATATCTTGGAGACATTTCAGATTTATAAGAACTATCATGTTCCTCATCAATTATAATAATTCCCAAATCATTTACAGGTGCAAACATTGCAGACCTTGCACCAATAACTATTTTAGCCTTTCCTGATTTGATTTTATACCACTGGTCATATCTTTCACCTACTGATAATTTACTATGTAAAACAGCAATATTATCTTGGCCAAATCTAGCTATAAACCTATCTACAGTTTGTGGTGTTAATGAAATTTCAGGTACTAGCATCATACTTGACTTTCCTTCATTTAAAACCTTATTAATCAACTGCAAATATACTTCAGTTTTTCCTGACCCAGTTACACCATATAATAAAAATTCAGAATTCATATAATCATCTATTGCATTTTCTACCATATTATAGGCATGTTGTTGTTCATCTGTTAAATTCAAATTTGTATTTCTTTGAATCACTTTATGTAAAAAAGGATTTCTTTCTATTTGTTTTTCATATATTTCAACATATCCATTTTTTTCTAAGGTTTTTATAATTGCTTTTGATACTTCTGTTAAAGCTTCTAAATCTGTTATTAATACATCATTATTGTCTAGTAAGAATTTTAATACTTTAATTTGTTTTTCAGATTTTAACATTTTGTTTTCGATGTCCTCATTTATTTGAATTTCATTTTTTAATAGCCTAACACTATTTAAAGACTTTTCCTTAACCCTTTTTTGAACTTCTTTCGTACCTGTACCTGGTGGTAACATTAATTTTATACAATCTGATATATTGCAAAAATATCTATGTGCCATCCATTTTGCAAGTTCTACTTTTGGTGTATCTATGAAGTCTTTTTCTTCAACTGCTGATATATCTTTTACTTCAAATTCACTTGATTCTTTTATATTTACAACAAAACCTTCTTCTAGTTTTTTTATGTTGCCGAACTTTACTAATACTCTGCTTCCAATGTTTACTTTTTCTTCCATTTCAAATGGAATATTGTAGTCGAAAGTTTTGTTTAAGTTTTTTACATTACTATTTATAATAACTTCTGCTATCATTTTTTCTCCTCGGTAAGGAAAAGGGGACGTTTTTCTTTTCCTTGTTTGTTTCCATAATTTATAATTGAATAGGTTATCTTTAAAACAGCCTATAATTTTCTTTGTTTACTATTATAGCAATACTATTATTAATTTTCAATATACTTTTAATCAAACCTATACTTTTAATCAAACCTATACTTTTAATCAAACTCTTTAATTAAACTTTTTATCATTATTAATTTTTTATTACTATACATAATTATAATTTTTTATATTAAATAATCTAAAATACGGTATCATGAATATTTACTAACTGTATTTTTGCAAACTCCTAAAATATCCACCAATTCCATTATTGTCACATCTGTTAAATTTCTTGACTCTTTTATAAAAATTTCCAATAAATTTCTATTTCCTTTTAATTTTTTTATATTTGTATTATATTTTCTCTCGAACTCCAATATAAATTCTGAAATCTCCATTTCTTTTATATCATAAAATTCCTTATCATAATTATTTTCTGATTGATTTTGGTGTATAGAATAAAAAACATCTTTGAAATTATCCATATCATTGAATAATAGATCTAAACCTTTTGAACAAATTATTTCTTTTTTTCCTAAAAATTCATTATAACTCGAATATTTATAATCTTTCATACTAACTGTTATTTTTGCTTTAACAGGATTATTATGAATATATCTTAAACAATTAAATAATTGTTTATTATCATTAATACCTTGTGAATAAAATCTATTTCTAAATACATATCCAACTCTGTTATTAGTCTTATTATAGTAATTAGAATATGTAGAATTTAACTTTTGCATAAATTTACTTAAGTACTCACTTTTTTCACTATATATCAAAAAATGAGCATGATTATTCATTATGCAATATGCTAAAATTATTATATTACTATCTTTTAACTTTTCTACAATTATCTCCTTATACTTCTCAATCTGAATAGGAGTATTAAAGATAAATTCTTTTTTCATTCCTTGAACAATTGCATGGTAAAAGCATGTATTCAAATCCCTCCTTGCGATTCTTGGCAATATTTTTCCCTCCTTGTTGTATTTTTATATCAATTGTATTACTTTATGGAAACAAAAAAGGAAAAGAAAAACGTCCCCTTTTCCTTAAAACTCAGTTTCTTTATTCTGTGACTCATGTTTGATAATATCCATAATAATATCCACAGTTTTTTCTAAATCATTGTTCTTTAAAACATAGTCATATAAACCAATTTTAGATTCTTCATATTCAAGTCTATTCAATCTTCCTGCTATATCTTTTTCAGATGGTTTATCTATTCTATTTTCTAATCTTTTACGTAGTATTTCTTTTGGAACTCTTAAAAAGATTGTAACTACTTTAGTATCTTTTCTTAATAAATCTATCAATTTTTCTGTTCCATTAACATCAATATCCTTAACAATTATTTTTCCACTTGCAATTTTTTCATTCATAAGTTTTCTTGAAGTTCCATAATAATGTTCATGATATACATTATATTCATATAACTCATTATCTTTTATCATTCTTTCAAATTCTTCTGTTGAAACAAAGTTATAAATAACTCCTGGAACATCACCTGGTCTTATAGCTCGATCTGTATAAGATGGCAAAGATTCTACATTTTCTACTCTTTTTATTAATTCTTTTTTTATTGTATCTTTTCCTGCTCCAGATACTCCAGATAATAATATTAACATATCTTCACCTTACCTTCAGCTATTTCATCTGCTGCTAATGAAACTGGTGAAACATCATCACTATCTGTTAATACTTCACTTCCTTCCGCTATTTGTCTTGCTCTTTTTGAAGTAGCTATTACTAATTTAAATCTGTTTTCTGTTTTTGTTAATAATTCTGTAACTGTTGGTTTTACTATCATAATAAATACATTCCTTTCTTATATTTTTTTATTCTATATTTTGAATTTGCTCTCTTATGTCTTCCATTATAGTTTTAATTTCTATAGCTAAATCTGTTATTTCAAGTTTTACAGATTTTGAGGCTATAGTATTAGTTTCTCTATTCATTTCCTGAACTAAAAAATCTAATTTTTTTCCTATAGAATCTTTTGTTTCTAGTAAGTTTTTAAATTGCATTATATGACTACGTAATCTAGTAAGTTCTTCTTCTATTGAACATTTATCTGCATAAATAACAATTTCTTGTGCTAATCTTACCTCATCAACTACATTAGTCATAAGTATTTCTTTTATTCTTTCTTTTAATTTTACTACATATTCTTCAATAAGTCCAGTAGAATATTTAAAAATACTGTTAACAAGCTCTTCTACTTTATTTATTCTTACAAATAAATCCTGTTTTATTCTATTTCCTTCCGTTTCTCTCATTTCAATAAAACTATTTGTTGCTTGTATAACACATTCTTCTAATTCCTGCCATATAACTTCGCTTTCATCATCTTCTATTTTCATTTGCAATACATCTGGCATTTTAAATATTTCAGTTATTTTTATATCACTATTAACATCTGTTTCTATAGCTAATTCTTTTAATTGATTAATATAGTTTTTAGCTAATTCTTTATTTATTACAATATTTTTTCCTTGCTCACTATAATTATTAAAATTTATAAAAACATCAACTTTTCCTCTTGATATATTATTAGAAATAATTTTTTTAACCTTTTCCTCAAAACAACTAATATTTCTAGGAATTTTAATATTTATATCATTATATTTATGATTTACCGACTTTATTTCTACAACATATTCTCTTGAATTTTTTTCTAACTTACTTCTTCCAAAGCCTGTCATACTTTTCATTTTTTTACCTCTATTTTTTTACAATTTCTTTTATATCATTATTATCTTTTTTATATTTTCTTACATTTATAATAGCTAAAGCTATCGATTTTATAGTGTAATAACTTGATATAACTATTCCTATATATGTTATTATCTGTATTAAATTATCAAAATATAGTTTTTGCACATATACTAAACACAAATTTGCACCACTAAAGCATAATACTTCTAAAGAGTTAATAGCTAAGTTACTATCATCTTTTTTATATGCCAATTCCATAATATATATTCCTATTGCCAAAATGCATATTGTAATTATTTTTATATCTTTCTCTAATATAAGCATTTCTATATTTTTAGTTCCCATTATAATTAAAATTAAATACATTATCATAATAAATGCAATACTAATATTTATTAATACATTTTTTATTAAACTACATTTTTGCTGTTCATTTATTTTGTTTTGTATAGCTTCTTTTATCTCCTTTAAACTCACAGTATCATTCATATTAAAATTCATTCCTTTCAAATTCATACATAATAATACTTAACATGGATAAAGCAACTGTTTCTGTTCTTAAAATTCTATGTCCTAAGCTTATAACTTTTGCTCCATTTTCTTGCATATACTCCACTTCTGAAATATCAATTCCCCCTTCAGGTCCAATTATTACTGCTATTTTTATTTTAGAATACTCATTATATTGTTTTAACACATCTTTTACTACTGTATTTTTCTCGTTTTCATAACAAAGTAAAACTATATCATATTCTGAAAAATCATTTGATATTTCTTTTACATTCTTAATATTTTGCACCGTAGGTATTACATCCCTTCCACTTTGTTTAGCTGCTACTTCTGCAATTTTTTTCCATCTATCTACTTTTTTTATTTTATCTTTTCCTTCTAACTTTACAACACATCTCTTCATTTCAACAGGTATAATTGACCTAGCACCTAACTCAACAGATTTTTGTATTACAAGCTCCATTTTATCAGATTTTGGTAACCCTTGATATATATCAACTTGAACATTAGATTCAGAATTTGAATCTATCATGTTTATTATTTTACATATTACCTCTGTTTTATTGAATTGTTCTATTTTCCCAATATAATTTTTTGAGTTATCTGTGTTGCAAATATTTATTATATCGTCTTTTTTCATTCTTAATACATTTGAAATATGGTTTACATCATCACCAATTATTACTATTTTATCTTCATTTACTTGATTATTTTTCACAAAAAATTTAGGCATTTTACTCTCCATTTATTATCCAATATTTTCTATCTTCATAATTAATAAAATTATACCATATATTTTCACAAAAGTGAATAGTCAAATAGCTGTAATTAATTATATACCAACAACTCTAATGTATTTTATGTTACTCTATTTAACATTTTATATTGCAGAATACAAAGAAACAATAAAAAATAACATTATAGTATGTCACTCATACTTTTATTTATATTATCAAATTTATCTACTACAGCCTTAGACTTTGTTTCACATAATGAAAAACAAATACCAGTCATCTTTCTCCAACTTTCGATTTTTTCTTCCAAATACTTTAATATTTTTTCAGAAACTTCTTCATCTTCTTTTTCTATACCTTTGTAATTATTTATTATTTGTACTAATTCACTCAATCCTACATATCCTAAACAAATAGTTGAATATCCATTTTTCAATAATTTATCTATTTTTTCTCCATGTTCTAATCTAGATATAGCACCATTTATCCAATGTATAGGACTCACATCTGAAACAGTTCCTAATAAAGCATAATGTCTACACATTAACGCTTCAAAACACAATTCTAACCTTTCATCAAATATTTTCCAAAATACTTCTTTATTACCATTTGCAATAATACCTATTTGAGGCAAATTAATAGTTACAACACCTTGATTAAATGTACCTTCTTTTTTATAATCTACATTTTTTATATTATTAATAGCTATACCACATTTTATAGCATACTCATCTATATATTTATATTTTTCATTTTTTGTACAATTATCATCATGTAGAATATATATTAGTTCTTGACTATTTATGCAATCATTTTCTGAAACATTTGCTATATCACCATACTTTTGATTCAATATTTCATTTATTATTGCTGAATTTTCTTCTATATATTTGTCATCATCATCTAATTCTAAAATTAATGAAACTAATGGTGTTTTACCATATGTTGTAATCAAGGTATTTATTTGATATTGAATAGTTTGAACCCCTGATGATAATTCCGTTTTTAATCTTTTTCTAGCTATTTTTTCTATTGTTTCTTTAGTTAAATTGCAATTTTCTAATTCTTCCAATTCATTTTTAATTTTAATATAACTAGCTCTTAAATATTTTCCAAAATGTTTTACATTTATATATTGACGCCCATATTGCCCGCTAGCACATGCTGCAATTATTTGAGTAGTTACTATGCATGCAACTTGAAAACTTTTAGGAGTTTCTATCTTCTGACCATTTATAACTGTCCCATTATCTAGCATATCTCCAATATTTACTACACATGAATTAATTATAGGTTGTAAAAAATAATCTGTCGCATGAAAATACAATACCCCATCTTCATGTGCTTTTGTTATTTTTTCTGGTAATAACATTCTTTTTGTTAAATCTTTTGAAACTTCTCCAGCTATCAAATTTCTTTGAACAGATGCTGTAATAGCATTATTTTTTTCAGTGTTTGATATGTTATTTGTATTTTTTATCAAACCTAAAATAGATTCATCAGTAGTGTTTTGTTTTCTTACTAATGCTCTTGTATATCTGTAAACTATATATTTTTTAGCTAAATCATACTTCTTTAATTCCATTAACTTTTGTTCAATAATATCTTGAATATCTTCCACAAGAATTCTTTTTTTATCTAAAGATTCAATAAAATTAATTATTGATAATATTTCATCTTTTGATGCCCTTTTTTCTTCACCAACCTCTTTATTAGCCTTTTCAATCGCAAGTATAATTTTATTGCTATCATATTCTACAGCTCTTCCATCTCTTTTTATTACCTTCAAATTTATATACCCCCACTTTTCGCCAAGAGTTGCCAAAAGGGACAGTTCCTTTATAAACTAAAAGGACAGTCCTTTTCAACAATTTTTTTATCATTTAAACGCACTTTTTTATCAATCTTATAAAAATTAGAACATGTTTCCAATTTTACATCTATAAAGCAATTTGCACAATTTTATTTTCACTAATGCACTTTTGCACATCTAAAATTCTTTGATTAGAAGACCCTCTAAACTTCAAAGTAGGATCTTTTTTCTCCTGCACAAATCTTCCATCAACTAAAACATCAATTTGTTTTAATGCTTCATTTGTTTTTTCATCATTTCTATTTTCTAATTCTTCTAATGTATACCCACTATAACACCAAACATTAAAATTAGGTCTAACTTTTTTCACTTCTTTAATAAAATCAACAACTTCTGAAACATTTTCCTTGCATAATGGTTCTCCTCCACTAATTGTAATTCCCTTTAGTATTGAATTTTCGCAAATTTTATTAATTATTTTCTCTTTATTGAATTCTTCTCCATAATCAAAACTCTGTGCTATTTTGTTTTGACAACCAGGACAATTGTGTGGACAACCACTTACAAAAAGAACTGCTCTCCAACCTAAACCATTTGATATACTTTCATCATAAAAACCTGCCATTTTCATATGTAAGACTCCCTTTTGTTATATTTTTATTTTTAAAAAAGGGACTATATAAACTGTCCCTTTTATTGTGCTCCTTTTATCTCACTATTTCCACCAATATGTGTTACTCTATCTTTTAATTCGCTTAATTTTCCATTGTTCCAACGTGAAGTTGTTCCAACTAAATATCCTGTTATTCTTTGTATTGTATCTATTTGTGTACTTCCACACATTGGACATTTAGTTAAATTAGCATCAGCATTTTCAAATCCACATTGCATACATCTTGAACGTGTGTGGTTTACACTACCATATCCCATATTATACTTATCCATTAAATCTACTACAGCTTCAATAGTATCAGGATTATGTGTAGCATCTCCATCTAATTCAATATAGAAAATATGTCCTCCTCTTGTTAAATCATGATAAGGTGCTTCGATTCTTGCCTTTTGCTCAGCTGAACATTTATACCATACTGGAACATGATTACTATTAGTATAATAATCTCTATCTGTAACACCTAAAATAGTTCCATATTCTTTTCTATCCATTTTTGTAAATCTTCCAGATAATCCTTCTGCTGGTGTTGCAAGAACACTGTAATTCAAATCATATCTTTCTGAAAATTCTTTTACAATGTCTCTTAATTCTGTTATAATCTCAACTCCTAATTTTTGTGAACTTTCAGATTCTGCATGATGTTTACCAGTTAAAGCTGTTAAAGCCTCTGCTAATCCTATAAATCCAATTCCTAAAGTTCCTTGTTTTAAAACTGGTTCGACCTCATCATTAGGACCTAATTTATCACTACCTTCCCACATACCAGCCATTAATAATGGAAATTGTTTTGCAATAGCTGTACATTGGAATTTGTATCTATCATATAACTGTCTAGCAGCTACACCTGCATATTCTTCAAGCTTGTTCATAAAAATTTTCTTAACCGCTTTTTTATAATTAGCTGTCATATATTCCTCAGAACCTCTACCTAATTCAAATTTACATCCTGTTTTTTCTTGTGCCTCATAAGCAGATTCTATAGCTAGTTTAGGTAAATTCAAAGTTGTAAAAGATAAATTACCTCTTCCTATTGAAGTTTTTTCTCCATGTCTATTTTCAAATACCCTTGTTCTGCATCCCATTGTTGCACATTCATATTTAAATCTTTCAGGATCTTCAGCTTTCCATTTTTCATGTTGATTAAATGTAGCATCCAAATTCAAGAAATTAGGGAAAAATCTTTTAGCAGTTACTCTACAAGCTAATTTATATAAATCATAGTTTTTATCTTCAGGTAAATAGTTTACTCCACGTTTTTTCTTCCAAATTTGAATTGGGAATATTGGAGTTTCATTATTTCCAACTCCTCTTTCTGTTGAAAGTAAAATTTCTCTTATTATACATCTACCTTCTGGTGAAGTATCTGTACCATAGTTAATTGAACTAAATACAACTTGATTTCCACCTCTTGAATGTATAGTATTCATATTATGTATAAAGGCTTCCATTGATTGATGAACTCTTGAAACTGTATTATTAATTGCAAATTGTAAATCACGTTCTTCACCTTTTAAATCTTTTATATCTTTTTTAATATAATCTTCTACTTGGTAATCATAATATTTTGATAAATCATTACCTGTAAATTCTTCCAATTTTTTTATTTCTTCTACAAAAGTCATTTTTACATATGGAGCTAAGTAATAATCAAAAGCTGGAATAGCTTGTCCTCCATGCATTTCATTTTGTACAGTTTCCATTGAGATGCACCCTAATATACTTGCTGTTTCAATTCTTTTAGCTGGTCTTGATGCACCATGACCTGCTTTAAAACCATTTTGTAAAATTTTATCTAATGGATGTTGTAAACAAGTTAATGATTTTGTTGGATAATAATCTTTATCATGAACATGTATGTAACCACCTTTTACAGCTTTTCTTGATTCATCTGAAAATAGGAAATCATCAACAAATGGTTTTGTTGTTTCAGATGCAAATTTCATCATCATTCCTGCTGGTGTATCTGCATTCATATTAGCATTTTCTCTTGTTATATCATTAGCTTTTGCACCTATAATATCTAGGAATATTTCTTTAGTTTTTGATTTTCTTGCTACATCTCTATTATATCTATATGTAATATAACTTTGTGCAACTTCTTTTCTTGATGTTGTCATTAATTTTTTTTCTATTAAATCTTGTATTTCATATACTGTTACTTGATTTTTGTCTTCTAATTGTTTTTCTACACTATTTGCCACTTTATTAGCTAATTCAACATCAACACCACCTTGTGTTTGAGCCATAGCTAATGTTATAGCTTTTACAATCCTCTCACCATTAAATTCTACTAATCTTCCGTCTCTTTTTATAACTTGCATAACTACACACATCCCTTTCTTTTGAGCATTTTTTATTTTGATTTATTTTATTTTTATGAGCATATTATACATTAAGTATTTTTGTTTTTTTGTTGCTTTTGCAACATATTATGAGTTTTTTTGTTGGTATTAATCGGAATACAGTTCCCTCTAAGTAAAAAAAATTCTAGAAAAATTTATTACATTTTTGTTACATACTTATTACGTTTATTTTCCATAAAATGTTTCTTATTGATTAATTTATTTTTTTCTACTATTGCATTGTAAAACATTGAAAAATGCTGTATAATATACATACTTTCAGGGGGATTTTTTATGAATATAAAAGAAAAAGAAATTTCAGAATTTTTTAGTGAATTTTCTAATAACTGCAAAAAAGTCATAACTAAGAAATTCGAAAAAAATGAAATAATAACTACATATATAGCTAAACGTAAACAATTATGTTTATTATGTTCAGGTGAAGCAGATTTAATTAGATATGATTTTAATGGTAATAAAACAATAGTTGAACATTACTTTCCTAATAATATATTTGGTGAAATTTTTTATAATGTAACAACTAATAATGAATTATTTGTAGAGGCCCGAAAAAACTGTGAAGTATTATTTTTTGATTATGAATATATTGAAGATAAGTGTACTATTACTTGTTCTTATCATAAAAAAGTTCTTCAATACTTACCAAATCTTCTTTTAGAAGAAATAAATTCTCTGAATACGCGAATTGAAATTTTAAGTAAAAGAACAATACGCGAAAAATTATTAACATATTTTAATATAATTTCAACAAAAAACATTAGTAAATCATTCACATTACCATTTTCATTAACAGATTTAGCTGATTACTTAAGTGTTGATAGAAGTGCTATGATGCGCGAAATTGGGTATTTGCGAAAAGACAAAATCATAGATAAAATTGGAAACAAAATTACATTATTATACTAACTTTACTATATTATTTATCAATAAAAAAACACTATAAAAAAACGAACTTTATTATAACTAACACCATAAAATATATTTTATGGTGTTAGTTATAATAATTAGTTCGTTTTTTATTTCTTAATAATTGTATCTATTATTATTGATTGTTATTGTTATTTTTATTATTGTATTTTAGTTCCACATTCTCCACAGAATTTTGCTGTATCAGATAATTTTGCTCCGCAATTTGGGCAAAATTTTTCTGCTGGTTTTTCTGGTTTTTTAGTTCCGCATTCTCCACAGAATTTACCTGTTACAGTTGTATTACAATTTGGACAAACCCATCCATCAACTGTACCTTCTGGTTTGCTTTCTACAACTTCATCAGTTTGTTTTTGATTTTGTTCTTGACTTTCTGTTGATTGTTGTGTTTGTTCTTGTGGTTGTGATTGCTCTGGTTGTTGATTATTCATTACTGGTTGAACTGGTGTAGCATTTTGCCAAGGACCTTGAGCAGCTCCTCCCATCATTCCACCTGTTGCCATATTCATCATACCAATACCCATGAAACCATTTTGTGCTCCCCCTGCATTATTAGCTGCATCTTGAACAGCATTTGCATATGCACCAACAAGTTTTCCTTGTTGCATCATAGCATTTGAACTTAATTCATAATCATCTATTTTCTTTTCTGATTCTGGATCTAATGTTACAGACTCAACAGCAAAAACTTCTATTGATAAACCTCTTTTTCTAATAGGTTCATCAAAAACTTTTTCATCCATTATTTCTTTTATTTCATCAGTATTACTTGGTAATTCTAATACTGGAACTTTATGTTTTGAATTTCCTAATTCATTTAACACATTTTGGAATGTTGCAACAACTTCTGAACGAATTTGTTCTGTTATTTCACTTTTATAATATACATCTTTTGTTCCACCTATAGCATTCATAAATAATGCTGGATTTACTAATCTAAATGTATATGTACCAAAACATTTTACTTCAACTCTTAATGGTGTTATTGTTCCTGTCATTTGATTTGGTATAGCATGTGACCAATCTTGATAAGGAATTGGTGCAGGTGTACCAAATTTATTTTTTGTAATCTCTTTTGTATTAAAGAAAAATACAGATTGTTCTTTTGCTGTAGCACCATTATATGTAAAACGTTGCCACATTTCTTTAAATACATCACCAAATTGTCCTGCAAAAAAAGATGGGCTTGATGAAGTATCAAATGTATATAATCCTTCTTCAGCTGTAGCATCTATTATTTTACCGTTATCATAAATAACAGCGCATTGTCCTGGTCCTACTATAATAGTACTTTTATTTGTTATAACCCCTGTTGGAGTAGTTTTCCTCATCATTAGAATATCATTTCCTAAATCTTCACATCTAATGGCTTCTTTCCATTGATCATGTAGTGTGCTTCCTATAGCACCTGCTGCTGCTTTAATTAATCCCATAATTTTACCTCCTATTTTTTTGTTATCTTTTATATTATACAATATTTTATTTTGATTAACAATGTTTTATTAACATTTTTTTCAAAAGTCATCACTTTTTATTACAATTCATATTCTTATATTTAAAACTACAAAATATGCTAAATAAAATATACAAAAAGGAATTTGTATATAGCTAAAAAATAAATGCTCAAATATTTTAATATATTTACATTAATAATCTTCCTTATAAGAAACCATATACCAATTTTTCAAATTAACTGGTTCTACATAAGTCCCACAATAAGAACAATTTCCTGCTCCTAACTTTCCTAATGGTGCACCACAATTAGGGCAACTTACTGTTAATACATTTTCATTATGCTTAAATTTACTTTCATCATATACATACACAAATTCAGTAGTATATCTTGTTTGTTTTTTCAAACTTCCATTATATTCTTTCTTCTTATTACTTTTACTTGTATCTGTATAATAGTATTCTACTGTACTAGAAATTTTAATAGTAGCTTTACCTGCAGATTTCAAATAATCTTTAATAGCATGAGCATGAAATTTAACCTCATCATATTTAATATCAATATTACTATTTTTTAAATCAGTAATCTTTTCTCTTAAAGATGGATATATATATATTAAATCATTATCATTTTTTATTTTACTTATATCCTTATCTTCTATACTATTAAAAATTTTTATCATATTATTTTCAACTTTAGAAAATAAAAAATCCTTGTTGAAATCATTAAAATCTCTAATTATAGTTGGTTCTAAAAGTTTTGTTATACCACTAACATTTTTCACTCTAGTATATTCTTGCTGTTCTATATTCTTAGCATTTTTGGCTGCTTGCACTAATGTTTTCATATTTGTTGGTCCAACTATTTGTCTTGTTTTATAATATATTATACCTATTATTATCCCTACTGCCACAACTAAACCTAAACATGCTCCTAAAAAACCTATTATAAAATTCATAAATTTTCAAGAAAAACTTGAGTCCCCCTTTCTTATAATATTAATTATTTTAATATTATATTTTTTCCATTCTTTTGTCAAATAATTTTAATATTATTATTTTGCTAACAAAAAATATAGATATAATTTTATTTAATTATATCTATATTTTTATTTCTATTTAATTTCTGCACTAATTAATTATATATTAATTTACTTTATATTTCTATATTTTATGAAACTTCCTAAACTTATTACTGCAAATACTATTATAGCCATTATTATAATACTATCATTTGTACCAGTTTGAGGTAAATTTCCATCCGGATTTGTCACTATAGTACCAGATTCTCCTTTTTCAGGCACTTCTTCATATTCATTATCTGGATTTGATGGTTCTCCTGGATTTGAACCATCTCCTGGGG
>UMJX01034273.1_pt1 | contig 50013 bp, 45 predicted proteins | sample 1966131 | NCBI WGS metagenome assembly UMJX01 (sample SAMEA4836162, study PRJEB28245) | human gut metagenome | biome: gut microbiome; material: fecal sample | place: Denmark | collected 2008 | reverse complement strand
TTAGCGAAAAGTTTTAAAAACACTTCTTTTTTAATAAAAAAATAGTCAAATGACTATTTACATTTGCGAGTACAACATTTATCATTGTACTTTTCTACCCTACCATATTCAAAATTATCACATTCTTGATATTCCATATTTCTTGTGTTAATACATTTCATTTTATAAAGTAAACTATTTCTTTTACTAAATTTATTATTCATAAGCATATCTATTCACCATTAAATATTATGTATATTAATGTTAAATTTATACTTAAAAAGTGATTATAATAAATCACTTTTAATTTCTTTTAAATCTACTACTTCAATAGTATTAACTGCTTCATTTATTAAAGTATCAAAATCAATCTTTGCTTCTTCACTATAAATATGTTTTAAATTAGGATTAATAACAGGATGTCTTGGTACAAAAACTGTACAACAGTCTTCATATGGAAGTATTGATATATCATATGTATCAATTTTCTTTGATATTTCTATTATATCAAGTTTATCAAATGAACAAAGTGGTCTTAATATTGGATAATTTGTAACATCATTAACAGCAATCATACTTGCTAATGTTTGACTTGCTACTTGTCCTACACTCTCTCCATTTACTATTGCTAAACATTTATTCTTTTTAGCAACTCTTTCTGCTATTCTATACATCATTCTTCTCATTATTGTAATTAAGTATGTTGTATCTAAATTTTTATATATAGTCTCTTGTATTTTAGTAAAGTTTACTACCATAAGTTTACCATTAGTATTATATTTTTCTAGTTTTCTTGCAAGGTCTCTTACTTTATTTCTTGCTTCTATACTAGTGTGAGGTCTACTTTCAAAATATAAATAGTATAACTCTACTCCTCTTTTAATAGTCATATATCCAGCGACTGGGGAATCTATTCCACCACTAAGCATTAAAAGTCCACGACCCAAAGTACCTACAGGATATCCACCTAAACATTTAATACCTTTTGTATATATATAAAATCCTTCACGTCTTATTTCAATATTAAGAATAATTTCAGGATTATGAACATCCACTTTACATTCAATATTCTTAAGAATAAGTGAACCTATAATATTATTCATATCCATTGATTTAACAGGAAAACTCTTATCGCTTCTTTTAGTTTCAACTTTAAATGTACAAAAGTCTTCTTCCTTCATAACCATTAAAGATACTTTTTTGATTTCTTCTTCAGTAACATTTTCATCTTTATAACAAACTGCTATTTCATGTATACCAAATATACATTTAAGTTTGGAAGTAATAGAATCAATATCATCTTCATTTACTTCTATAAACATACGATAATAGTCATCAGTAACAGCAATATTATAATCACTTAATTTATCAAGAATATTATTTCTTAGTGTTTTAATAAAGAATTTTCTATTATCTTTTTTTGTAGTAAGTTCACCATATTTAATTAATATTACTTTTTTCATTTTAGCAACAACTCATTCCATACTTTATCAAATATTTCTAAAAATTCATGTATTTCTGTCATGGTAGTTAAATGGCTCAAACTAACTCTAATAGATGTAGTTGATACACTCTTATCCCCATTAGCAATTGCTTTAAGTACTGTGCTTTCTTCTAAACTAGAGCATGCTGTTGTAGTACTTACATATACATCATATCTTTCAAGAGCATGTACAAATGTTTCAGATTTTATTTTAAGTAAACTAAAGTTAACTATTTGAGGAACACATAAATCATTAGAATTTATTTGTATAGGATATTTAGATAATCCTTTTAATAATTCAATTTTTAATTTTTCACATTTCTTTATATTTGAATCTAATTTATCATTAATAAGTCTCATGCCTTTAGCAAATGAAACAATAAGTGGTAATGCTGGAGTTCCACCCCTGAATGGGCAATTTTCAGTAGTACCATATATTAATGTATCTATTTGTAAATCTCTTTTTTTATAAAGAATTCCAATTCCTTTTGGTGAATAAATTTTATGACTAGAAAAACTAGCTAAGTCAAGATCACTTAAATAAAACTTAGTTTTACCAAGTGCTTGTGTTAAATCACTATGGAATATAACATTAGGATTCTTTTTATTTATAACTTGTCTTATAGTTTTAAGTGGTTGTCTAAATCCTGTTTCACTGTTAACTGCACATATACTTACAAGTATAGTATCATCTCTTATTAGTTCTCCTAAATGTTTTAAATCAATTTGTCCATTAGGTAATATATTAACAAAATCTATTTCATAACCGATATTACTTAAATATCCCATAACTTCTAAAACACTTTTATGTTCGAGTTTAGAAGTTATTATATGTCTTCCTCTTTTTACATATTTGAATGCTACACCTTTTATGGCTGTTGTATTACTTTCACTAGCTCCACTTGTAAATATTAATTCTTTAGGATGACAATTAAGTATTTCAGCTATTTGATTAGTAGCTTGTAATAATAATTCTTTTGACTTAACACCAAGAGTATGAATAGAATTAGCATTTCCTATAAACTCTCTTGTAACTTTACAATAAGAATCAAGTACTCTTTCATCAACAGGTGTAGTCGCACTGTAATCTAAATAAATCATAATTCCTCCTACAACTCTTGTATAACAGTTAATATAACTGGTTTACATTGAGTTTCTTTATATAAATAATCACCAACTTTTTCTCTTAAATCATTTCTTATCTTAACATAATCAGCATATTTATTTGAAAAAGTATTATCTTTAATAACCTCTAAAGCTATTCTTTTAATTTCACTAATTATATTCATATTGTCTTTTGCATATATAAATCCTCTTGTCATAACTTCTGGTTCAATAACAATACTTTTATCTTTTTTACTAAGCGTACTTGATATAACAACAAGTCCATTATTACTTAAAAGTTCTCTATCTTTAAGTACAAGTTCACCTACATCTTCAGCAAAATTACCATCTATTAATATATCATCTACAAATATTTTATCGAAATTATCAACAAGTTTTCCATCTTCAAAAGTAACTATATCACCATTTTCTTTAAGTAATATATTTTCTTTTGGTATACCTACTTTATATGCTAAATTACCATTTTCTACTTGATATCTATATTCTCCTTTTATTGGCATATAGTATTTGGGATTAAATAGTTTTATAAGCATCATTAAGTCTTCACTAGAAGCATGATGACGTACGCTCTTTCCTTTAGGTATTGGTATAATATTAACTCCTTTTATTGCTAGTTCATTCATAATTTTAACAAGTAATTTTTCATATGCATCATAACTTGGTTCAGCAAAACAAATTGTATCAGTTTTAAGTAAACTAATAAATTTATCATGGCCATTTATTATTCTATTTATATTAGAATATGGAGTCTCTCTATCGTTACTTATTAATATTACTGAATTATCATCTTTAAGATTAGTTAAATTACCAATCATATCTTCTTCAATATCTAAATATTTATTTTTAACACATATAGAAACTATACTATGCAGTTCTTTTCCCATAATAACAACTTTTCTATTTTTACCTTTTAGTGAATTAAATATTTCTTGTATAGTATATATATGAAGTGGTAAAACAGTGAATATAATTCTACCTTCTACTTTATCAACCACTTTTTTAAAGAAACTTTCTAGCTTATGATTAGGAGAAGTATGGCCTTTCTTTTCGGCAAATACACTTTCAGCCATTAAGCATAATACTCCTTGTTTACCAATATATGCTAGTTTACCTAAATCCATATCGTAATTTCCACTCATTGTTGGATCTATAACGAAATCAGCCATATATATTATTGCTCCATCTTTAGTATTAACTGAATAGCCTAATGTTTCAGGACTACTATGTGTTACACTAAATGGAAATACACTAAAATCACTATTAAAATCTATCTTTCTATGTGCTTTAATAATATGAAGATTCTTTATTTCAACTTTATCTTCCATGCATTCATATTTAATTATCTCACTTGTATATGCTGATGCATATACATTTATATCAGGTATTGCTTTTACTAAATCAGTAAGTGCTCCCATATTTTCTCTATGTGGATGGCTTATAAATACACCTACTATATCTTTTTTATGCTCTACTAAATAAGTAAAATCAGGTATAACATAATCTACTCCATACATTTTTTCAGGAGCATATTTCATACCACAATCAAATATAAGTATTTTATTATTAACACTTACTAAATATAAATTCTTACCATTTTCATTAAGTCCACCTAAACTCATTATATTAATCTTACTCATAATATCACGTCCCTTCAAATAAAAGTTTAAATGCTATAAAGAATATACCACAAATTAAGAAAAAATGCTAGTCATTAACTAGCACTTATAGTTCTTTTTCATTATTTTGTCTTTTAATAACTGATGTATCGTTATAAACGATTGATCTTACTCCTCTATTTAATTCTTTAGAGATATTATCTTCAAGTTTAATAGATACTTCACTAATAAAATCAAATATGTTATTTTGTCTTTCATATTCTTTTGTATCTTGATAATTTCTAATTTCATCGTCATATCTTATTCCAATAATAAGATTATCACTTGAAGCAAAAAATTTTTCTGCTACAGGGCCATAATTAACTGTATGAGGTGGTTCATTTTCGCTTCTTTCAGATGTAACTATTTTATATGTTCTTTCTATTAATGATTCGGTTTCACTATCTAATTCAAAATCTCCATTTAACATTTTATTTTCAAGATGTTTTAAATCAAGCTCATTAAGTCTTTCAATATATATATTATTTCTAATATAGATATATTTAAGAGGACTTCCTATTTGATAGAAATCTTTATCATTTCTATTTATCATATCTATACCAAGTTCACTTCTTGATATTTCTTCATCAAATTTACCCAAACTTGTCTTTTTTAATAAATATAGATATAAGAAATGTTCATATAAAGCATATTGACCAGTATAATAACTAGCAACTTCATCGTTCATTTCAAATACTTTTGGATCACAATTATTAGGCCATCTACCTTCTAAATCTTTTCTTTCAATTGTTCTCATTTTAATCCTCCTATTTTGTTAAATCTTTTATTGTTTGAATAGTTATAAAACTATTTGTATTATTAATATCACTAATTTTTATTCTATATGGTCTTCCCCAACTCGCAATATACATGTAATCTTTATCTATGCCAATTACTGGTGTAATGTGGCTTGAACTATCTATTATTTTACCATAAGCATCGAAACTTGACCAACTTTTAGTAGATTGATAGTTACCATTTGGTATCCAATTGCTAAATTTTCCATTATTATTTACTATACTGTTAATATCAATTTCTTCAAAAGTTAATGGATAATTTATGGAATTATAATAAGTAATTATAGAAGGAATATTTCCACGAGATATCTCAGCATTTACTTTTTCTATTATATCGTTGCTTAGTTTTTGATACCTAAGTGTTGAAGAACTAATTTCTAATGGAATTCCATGATATCTAAAAAAGTTGTTTTCTAATACATCTGAATTAATATCGCCAGCTCCAAACGATTTTGAAATACCTGTTTTTGCGCTAGCTAATACTGAAAAACTTTTAGTATTTGGGTCATAGTCAAATAAATTTCCTCCATTAATTGATGAATTATTAAATATATATAAGTCTGCTAGAAGTTCTTCAGTATTTAATTTTTTCTTGCCTAACCAATTAGTATTATACATAGAATATCCAAAATCATGTAAAAAATCTGCTTCTCTTCCTAAATAATGTATAAATATTTTATCACATAAATCTGCATATGAGCATATTCCATCCACTGTATTTGCTTTTCCTAAGAAATATTTTAACATATTTGGATCAGCCTTATATCTTTGTCCCATCCTTTTTGCAATGTCTGATAATTTTTGGCTTCCATCAATTCTTTTTAAAGCTGCCTGATTAACACCATAATTGCCATATTCAAATTTACCATTTCCAAAAAAACTTAAAAAATTATCTCTATTTTTATTCAAATTTAACATAACCTCGTTAGTATATATATATTTAAGTTTACCATCTGCATCTTGAGTTATAAATCCTAAAAAACTACCATTGCTATTAAAGTTTACCAAAGATGCAATTCTATTAGAGTTAAAATACTCTTCGTTTAAAAATTGAAGAAGTGCTGGATCTAAGTCCTGTTTCATAAATAGTGGCATAAACTGACTATAAACTAGTTTATCTTCAACTAAACTATCAGAAAACCAATATGCGTATAATGTTCTTCCATTAACAACTTTATCAAAGTTAGAATCATGTTTAATAAAATACTTGCTTCCATCAGTGCGTTCGAATACTTTTGCTCCATCAGGTATAAGTAATTCATTTAACTTATCAGTATCACAAAGTGATAAATTTTTAAATAATTCACTTGTTTTTGGGTCGCTTAAGAATTTTTGAAAATCAATTTGTTTTACTATTCCATCGCAATCATCCATATTGAACACTGCTTGTAAATATTTATATTTAAAATCTTTAAGCATTTGATCATTACCTGATATATCAATAATAGTTTTTATATCACCGGTATCTTTTAAATAATTAAAGTAATTGGTTAAGTCAGTGTCAGTTAAATAATTCATTAAAAAAGTTCTAGAGTTGTTAGTTGGTATATTATCTAATAAATTATATAGACCATCAGTTCCAAATGTATTTTTTATATAGTCAGGTCCCATGTAACTTAATAAAGATTCACAAATAACTTCGTCGGAAAATAATTTTGCTCCATATCGTGAAAAATTATAATCATTAAATAAACTTACAAACCTAGGTTCATCTGTAAGTGCTAAAAATATTCGGCCAACATCAGATATCTCTGGATCCAATGACGTAAACATTTTATATATTTGCTCATCAGAAAAAATATCTTTATAAATATTATTATGACCAACTACACTTTTTACAAGAGCTGCGTCTGTAATATCAAGTTTTTCAATTACCGATGAAGTAAGATATGGATTATCAAATAATCGCTTCATAGTAGAATAATCCATATCTTTTAAAACGCTATTCATTTTATCACTAGGAAGTGCACCTAATATTGTTAATGCTTCGATTTTGCTTTGATATGTTAAAGGCTTTGGTATAATTTCTTTTACTTTAGCATTATCTAATTTTACTAATTCTTCTATATCATAATTTTCATTTCCAATAGATATTGTTCCTAAATTACCTTTTGATGCTTGTATATCAATTTTACCAGTTGTGTTTATTCCATCTGAAATTTCATTAATAGTTTCTGTTATAGCTTTTGAATCAGCATTTGTATTTACATTTTCAAAAATATTTGTTAGTGTCTTACGAGCACTTCTTCTATCAGCAAACCCGCTTAAAATGTCTCCTACCATATTTCCAGCTACTGCAAATCCCAAATCAAATAATCCTTCACCTACGTTCCACTCTCCAGTGGTAATTTTAGTTGTTACTGCATTAGCTACAGCTGCAGCACTGTCCAAATATACATCAGCTGTTGTAAATGTTTTCTTTACCGCTTCACCAAGTACTTTTAAGTTGCTTTTGCCTGCTGTCTTAAAACTTTCTTTAAGCGTTTCTTCAGTTATTTTTTGGCTAACATTTTTTGTCAAGAAATTTTTAGCACCATTATAAATGTTACTTCCTACTTGTCCATATCCATACCATTCTGATGCTTTTCCTACTCCACCTAAAAAGGCTAGTCCTATATCTTTTACTTCTCTATTACCAGCACTAAATCTTTCTTCTGCTGTTTTTCCTGTTCCTTCCAAGAATCCAATTCCTGCTGCTACAAATGGAGCTGCTGCACCACCGGTTGCTACTGTTACTGCTGTTGCTGCAATTACTTCAGTTGCTTTGATTGCGACATCTTTAACTGCAGTAGCACCAGCACTATCATATTTCAAAGCTGATGTATTATTAATCATTTCACCTAATCCAGTTTGATAAAATGAATTATAAATATCTCCTGTAGTATCATTTGATATAAGATCCATCGTTTTATTCCACATAGACTTAGTTGCTGAAGTGTATTTGCTTCCTGTTATTCCAGAATAAGCTGCATTAATTCCATCATACAATCCTGTACCCGCAGATGCAACACCTGTTCCTACCATTATAACACCATCAATAATATATTCAGAAACTTTGCCAACACCAGCTATAACATTGGTAGCTACTACTGCTCCTGTGGCTTCAAGTGCACTCATAAACTCGTCTGCTTCAACTAAAAAGGCACCTAAATCTCCTCCCGTTTTAAACATATCAGTGAAATTACCCCAAAGTTGTTTACCTGCTGCTTCTAAAGATTCACCTGCTGTCATTTCTAAAACACCCATGTCAATTAATTCACTTCTAAGTGATTCTTTATTTGTTTTTAATTCAAGCCACCCTGATTTAAGTGCATCTCTTTCTTTAACAAGTGATGCAAGTTTCTTTGCGTCTTCATCTGCTAGTGCACCATTTGTTCTTGAAAGATTATATATTTGTGAATTTAAGTCTTCATACTTTGCATTCACTTCATTATATTTATTTTCAGCATCAATATATTTATTTAGTTTCATATATGGGTCTAAATTTTCAATAATATTCTTTTCAAGCTCTGTCAAATCTTCAGGATCTTTTTTAACAGCAAGGTTGTATATCATAGTACATTTTTCAATATATAATGCTTGATCTGTTTCTGACATGTCTTCTCCAAAATTTTCAAACATCGTTAAATCCATCTCTGCAAATAATAAAGCGTTTGATGAATCTACTTTTTCAAGTGTTGTTTTAAATGCTTTCATGCGAACACACATATCACTCAATTCTTTTGAATCTGTTTTTATTTTTGTTGAAATTGATGAAAAATTTACTCCTAAAGCTGAAACAGCTGCAGATATGGAAGAAACAGCACTTGATAAACTATCAAATGGTTCATATACATTTTCTATAGTTTTATATGCTGTATAAAAACTTTCAGCATTAATATCCATATCTAATTTTCCACCACTTGTTCCGCCATCAGAAACTGCAGTAGTTACATTACTAAGTGCCATAACTTCTTCCTTTCTTATTCTTCATCTTTTATTTCATTAATAACCTTGATAATACTTGGCATACCTTTTTTAATAACGACAGCATACTCATTATCAATATTATTTATACTTGATGGTTGTATAGTAAGTTTTAAAGCAAACTGATTAGTTACTCCACTACCTATCCATATTCCATTATTATTGTTCATTGTATTCTTGTACCATTCTTCATATTCATATTTTTTGAATCCAAATGGTATGTCTACAAATACAAAATTAATTTTTAATGTATCTTTATTATTATTTAAAATTTCCTTAAATTTATCTTTATGTTCATCATCAAGTTTAGACATAAACTTTTCAAAATCAATAACCATAATCATAGTATTAGGTACTTTTTTAAGACTTCTTACATTCATATTGTTTTCTTTAAGTATTTCTTGTATTTTATTATCTAGTAAAGATATTTTATCAATAACACTATTCATATCATTAGATTCAAATGGTAAACTATAATTAAAGTTTTCAAAATAATTATTTGAATCAACTATCATTTTATTAAATGTATTATTTATTTCTAATAATCTTAAAAAATTCATAATAAATCTTCTTATATTTTCTATTTCATCTGAAGATATTATATTAGTAACATTTTTACCAAAATCATATAAACATGAAGTTAGGTTATCTTTATAAATACCAACTGGTATGCTTGAAATACCTTTATATTTTTCATTAAATGAATCTAATTTGATAATGTCTGGCATAGTAGGAATATGTCTTGCATCACTTATACCATTATTTTTTAAATTATTAATTAGTTCATTTATTCTATTATAAATGCTATCTATTTCATCTATAAATGCTGTTTGGAATTCACATACCTTTCCTAATTTAATAAGACCTCTTCCTAGGTTATTAGATGGAACTAGACCATCTGTTTTGCCAAGTATATCTCTATAATCTGTTTCATTTGCCATTTGTAAGCATATAAATTGTTTACAGCTTTGAACTATTTTAAATTTAGCAGAGCTTTGACTAACTGATGTCATTACAAAAGTTATTCCATATTTAGATCCTTCTCTTATTATTGGAGTTAATCTATCTATTAAATCAGGATATACTTCACTCATTACTTCTATTGAATTAATAACTACTATTATATTGCAAAGACCTCTTCCACTTAATTTAAGATAATCTAAATAGTTACCATTGTATGATGTAAATAGTTTCTTTCTTTTTAGTAATTCACTTCCCAACATCTTAATTAGATTCTCTAATTTTTCATCTTCACCATTTAATATAACATTTCCAACTTGAGGAGCATTTTCAAAATTAATTAATGTTTCAGCTCCAAAGTCAACTATATACATATTAAGTTCATTAGTACCATACATACTTAAGCATGAAAATACAAGTGTTTGTAATAATTCATCCTTTCCAGAATCAGCTATACCATATATCATAGTATTTCCATTAGTAGTAAGATTTAGTGTAAGTAATCCTTGTACTTGGTTTAATGGGTCATCATATTCACCAATGATAGGATTAATATTGTAATTTACTTTAGAATAATTGTATTTTTTATATAGATTATTTATATATATATTATTAGGTATTCTATCCATCCATAAATTATTTATTTTTAAATTCATTGTTTTACTTATATTTATAATATAATTTAGTACTGCGCTTAATTCTTCTCCTTCTGCTTTAATTATTCTTTTAGCAATTGAGTTATTAATACTTTTAACAACGCTACCAACATTATTTATAAAATACAAATTTTTATCAAGTGGTTTTTTATATTCTTTATTAGGAAAATATGGTGCTCCTGCATATGCTGATTGTCCTAGTGCGAAATATTCATTGTAACCTACCTGTAAATAAAATCTACCAACATTTTTAAGAAGTGCTGCATCTGCTCTTTTAATCATTTCCATGCTGTCTTGCTTATCTTGAACTTTTAAGCATACTTTAAATCTTGAGTTACTCCATATTTGAGCATCAACTACTCCACTTGGTTTTTGTGTTGCAAGTATTAAATGCACTCCTAAACTTCTACCTATACGAGCAGTACTCACTAAATCTTCCATAAAATCTGGTTGTTGATCTTTAAGTTCAGCAAACTCATCACATACAATAATTAAATGTGGTATTGGTTCATCAATAACTCCATCTCTATAAAGTTTTTGATATTTATAAATATCTATTGTACTTTCATTTGTAACTTCACGTACTTCATTAAACTTTTCTTGCCTTCTTCTAAGTTCACTTTTTATACTTGAAAGTGCTCTATTTATTTCAGTTTTATCTAAGTTAGTTATAGTGCCAACTACATGCGGAAGTCTAAGTCCTGTTTCATTGTTAACAAATGCTCCTGCAAGACCTCCTCCTTTATAATCTATAAGTACAAATGCTACTTCTTCTGGACTATAGTTAACTGCTAAAGATAAGACATATGTAATAATAAATTCACTCTTACCACTACCAGTAGAACCAGCAATAAGGCCATGAGGACCATGAAACTTTTCATGTAAATCTAATATAAATAAGTCTCCATTTTCATTAACTCCTATTTCAGCTTTTAAAGACTTAGTAGGATCATTTTCTTTCCATTTATTAAGAGCATTCAATTGTTCAACTTGTCCTACTCCTCTAAGTTCTAAAAATGATATACTATCAGGTAAATTCTTAAATGAATTATTAAAATATATAGGTAAATTAGTTAAAGTATACGTACACTTTTCCATATCGAATTTATTACTAATTTCATCATTAAATCTTATTTGTTCACTACTATCATTAGATAATATAATAGAAGTTTTATCACCAAATGTTATGTAACTATCTATTTCACTTGGTAATTTTGATAATTTTTCTTCTAAAACTACTAAACTAAATCCTAAATTAATTTTCTCATTCAATATATCATCAACAATACCAACTTTTCTAGCTAAATCTATATCATCAATTATTAAGAAATAATATGTATCAAAAGTAGCTTTCTCATTTACATTTTTTACTAAGTCTCGTCTATTATTAAATATTTGATCTAGATATGTAGAAACATCTATAACTTCTTCACTATCAGTTGCGAAAAATCTAATAGATTTATCATTGGAAAAACAATATAATGACTCTTTTAAATAAGACCATCTTTTTTGATTCTTTTTATTAGTTATAACAACGAATTTTAATTCATCATAACTATAAAATGACATAAGTTGTAATAATATATTATTAGTAAAATCTATATATTTAGGATATAATCCATTAATAGCTGTTTTATTTTTATCATAAAATGAATATCCAATTGGTACTTCATCTATGTATTTAAAATTATTTATGAGTGATTCTAACATTTTCTTTAGATTATCATCATCCATAGTAAAATCTTCACTTTGATATGATATTTTACTTTTTAAATCTACTTTTCCTATACCTATTCTACATGTTAAAAAATCATTTTGTTCCATTTTTCTAGACCATAATGTTCTTCTCTTATTTAAAATCATGTCGTAGCAAACATCATTTGAAACTAGATTTTCTTCAAGTATTCTTTTTTGAGTATCATATACTTTAAATAATTCATTGCGTTTAGATTCTAAATATGCTTTATATTTATCTTGTCTTTCTTCTTCTCTTTTTATTTTTCTTTTCTTTTCATATTTTTTAGTTAGAAATGGCCAAAGTAACATAGATGCAAGCATGCATATAGATATTATTAATGTAGGCCATGTTTGTTTAAAAGTTCTTTCACCTGAAGATATTTGCATTAATGCATTAGTAATTGTGACAAGCGAACTAGCACCCATAGTAAGCATTGGACCAAGAGTATATATTAAAGGTATTTCTTCATCACTTTGTTTTTTAGGTGGTGAATCTATTTTCATATTATATTCTTCTATGTCTCTACTTATTCTAGGTGATTTTAAAAAATAATCGCTTTCATTATACATATTTTTATTAATTATTTCTTCGTTAGTAATTTCATTATTTGAATTTATAATAGTTAATTTTAATTTATCACTAGTTCTTAAATTAGAAAATATATCATTTATGATTAAAGAGTTAAATATACAATAGATATTAAGTCCATAAATAGATATTTTATCACCATAATTAATAGATATTTCATTATCTATAACTTTATCATCATTAAGATAGATAGTTGAACTATCATCTTTTTTAAGTTTCCATTTATTATCATTATATTTAAGTTCAAAATTGATATTATCTAAATATTTTGATGAAACTACTATATCTTTTTTAAAAGTAAATTCACCATTACTGACGTCATATTTATTTAATGAAAAATCTACCATACCAGTTGCGAATAATATATATTTTTTGTCATCTTTAATTATTTCATAATATTCTTTAGTATTTAAAATAGTATTTGAAACTTCTTCACCATTATAAGTAATAGTGGTATTTTCACTTCCACTTAATAACCATTCATTATCAGTTGAACTTATATTTACAATATTTTCTCCATTGTTATCTGTAATCCAAAAATCACCTATCTTTTTGACAGGCAAATTAAATGTTATTAATCTATCATCATTAAATAAATATATTATCATAATTAACTCCTAAAATAATATTATTTTACTTTCATTTTTTATATCAGTATCTCTAACTAAGGTGTTGTTGTCATATACTTCTCCGGTTAAAGCATTTATAAATGTATTATTTTTACTTTCATTAATAGAATCATAAAATAATGTATTATTAAGCAGTTTAGTAATATTACCTACTTTTTCATTAATAGGTATATAAAGATCATAATTTTTACCCATGGAGCACACTATTAAATTGATTAATACTTTATTATTAAACATCATTATCACCTATAATCCTACTATAACAATTTTATAATATTTTTATATATTTGTCTATAAAAATAACAGACTATTTCTAATCTGTTATATCTATAACATCAGGTACTTCTATTTCTTCAATAGTATTTGGATATTTTACGTCTGTTTCTATTTCATCAGTCTCTTCTATGTTAACATCTGGTGCTTTTAAATATCTAAAATATTCTCCAAATACCGATATGCTTATTCTTTTAACTATTTCTATACCCAATTTATCATATTCTATTTCGCCATTATCTAATTCTGTTTTTATTTCTCCACATAAATGTCCTAATGTTGATATATAAATATTAGGTTTTGAAAGGGTTGAAGATAAAACATTTTTAATTGTTTCTGGATTTGTGTTGATAAGTTTGTTAAGTACATCGTCTTTTGCTTCTATAATATTTCTTTTATTTGGATTATCAAGATAAGGCGATGGAATTATTTTATTTTTCAATGCATTAATTATATTATCTGCAGTCCTACCATAAAAGAACCAGTTTGCAGCACCCTCTGCTCCACCTAAATAAGAGTTAACAACTTTAGAAACATTCATGCTTCCGGAGTTTAATGATTCTTTTGCTGTTTCACCTGAACCTTGTAAAAATCCACTTGAGACTAAGGCTATTGTACTACCACCTGTTAAATATCCCAGTAATGCTGCTGCTGCAATTTTTAATGGCGTTTTGACAGTATTAGTAACGCTTTTTGCGGCAGCACTATCATATTTTATTGTCGAATTATCATTAATTATTTTACCAAGTAGAAAATCATTATACCATGATTCAGTCATACTACCAGTAACATCATAATCAATATCAAGTCCTACTTGATTCCAAAAGGCTTTTGTATATGAAGAAAATTCTGTACCAGCAAGCGAACTATATAAAGATTTAATTCCATCATATCCTAACGTAAATGGCGTACTTATAGTAGCAAGTACTATCTCTAATCCTGAAGAAGCATCTTCTATAATATTGAATCCAGCTGCTAATACATTTCCAGATAAAACTGCGCCAGTGGAAATTAATTCATTTAAAAATTCATCAGTTTCGACAAGAATCCCACCTAAATCTCCACCTGTTTTAAATATATCCGTAAAACTACTCCAAAGTTGCTTACCAGCTTCAGTAAATGATTCTTTTGAATTTTTCTCAATAAGTCCTGCATCTATCAATTCAGTTCTCAGTTCGTCTTTTCTATTTCTAATGGAACTCATATTATTTAAGTATTCATCTCTTTTTGCTACAAGTGTTTTTACTTTAGCAACTTGTTCATCAGGCATAGGTCCCCTATAATTTCTTGTTATGCTGTATATTTTACTTTGTATTTCTTGATAAGCTTTACTAACTTGTTCATATTGTTTTTCAAGTTTAATATATTCTTGTAATTTTAATCCATTGTTAAATGACTCAGGTAGAGAAACATATGAGTTAAGTATAAATTTTTCAAGATTTGTTAAATCTTTTGGGTCTTTATTTATGGCATTTTCATATATTTGCTTACAATTTTCTCCATATAGGGCTAAATCAGTTTCAGTGATGTCTCCACCAAATGTAGCATACATTATAACATCTAAATTAGAAAATAATAATGCATTTGATGGGTCGATTCTTTCAAGTGTTTTTTTAAATGATATCATCCTATTATACATATCATTAAGTTCAGAATTATCATTCTTAATTTTACTAGAGATATTGCTAAAATTTACTCCAAGTGAATTAACTTTAGCAGTAATAGATAAAACAGCATTTGATAAATTATCAAATGCTTGAAAATTATTTTCAATGATTTTATATCCATAATAAAACTTTTCAGCGTCTATATTTAAATCAAAGTTTCCACCGCCACTTCCTCCATCAGAGATAGCTGTGGTTACATTATTTAAAGCCATATTACACCTCTACTCTTTATTGTTAACAGCTTTATTTAATTTTTCTTTAAATCTCTTTTCCTCATCATCACTATATCCTATAAAGAATATTTTATCTATTTGCTCATGATTAAAAACACAATTTTCTTTTGAAGATATTACTCCTTCTGGATATAAACATCCTACATAGTCATATGTTTTTTCACCATTTTCATCAGCTTTTACATAAAACCCTGTTATCATTAATCTTTTAGTAGCATTTTTTAAAAGTACTACACTTCCTAGTGGTAAAAATTTTTCTTTCATTCTTTTTTCCTCCTTAATATATTAAGTCAACATTAACATTTGAATCATTTGCTGATTTTAACTTTGTTTGATTTCTTTCTCTCTCTGCTTCTTTTATTTGTCTTATTTCTTCTTGCAATTCAGTTATTTTTTTATTTGCTTTTGCTATTGCTGAACCACATAAGCTTGATAACGTTCCTAGATCTCTAACTATTTCAGATAGCTTTCCTTTATCATATGCTTGTCCATTCACTATTACTTCTTTTAGGTTAGTAGAAGCACTTGATAATGCACTTGATAGTGAACTAGCCATATTTTGAATATTTTGTAACACTTTAATAAGATCTTTTAATTCTCTTATTTCTGTTAGTAAACTTTGTACTGACATATCACACACCTCTTATTTGCTAAAAAGAAAAATTGCTTTTTCTCCTTAACGAATAAGAAGCATAAGCTTCTTAAAACACATAATTTTGTAATGCAGTTGTAATATTACTTGAAACGCTTGATAATGTTTCTTTATATTGTGTTGATTGAGAATTGAATGTTTCGAATGCAGTTTTAGCTTCGTCTCTTCCAGTTCCTACTGTCCAGTTATTCATTATGTTATTAAAGTATTTTGATACTTCTCTAATAAAGTTAGCAATATTATCATTAGCTGCATCAATTTTTGCTTTTCCTTTTTCTGCTTCTGGTGTAATATCTACTTTATCAGCTGTGTCAACATAATCTGGTAATATTGTTTTATCTTCTGAAGTTATTGTACTAAGTGCGCTTAGTCCTGCTCCATTTGCATTTTGAATTTCTCTATAATTACTTGCAATCTTAGAAGAATCTGCTGCTAATTTTCCTAATACATTTCTTATATTTACTAAAGCATTATATACTGTTATAACATTTTGAATTTGTACTCCTGCATCTTTTCCTTTCCAACAACTTTTTAATGTATTTATTCCTTCATTTAAGTTGTTTATTAATGTGTCTGCACTATAATCTGCTGTTCCTCTAACTGCATTGTTATATAATGCAAATGCGTCATCGTGTAATCCTTGTACACTTTCAACTTTATGATTCATATATCTTACCTCCATTATAAGAATAACATAAAATTAATATTTTTCAAATAAAATCTAATAAAAAAGATTAATTTTCTTTAATTACAATTAATCCTTTATCAATCTCTTCTAAAGCTCTACCTATTTCTTTTTTAGAAACATATTCACTTTCTGGCATTTGAAAATGTTTATGTTCTTTCATAACCTTTGCTCTATCAGCTGCGATATGAACAAGTTTATACTTAGAATCAATAATATTTAGTAGTCTGTCAATTGAAGGATATATCACTTTTACCATCTCCCTACATTAATAATATAACTAATTTATAAAAGACAAACAATAAATATGACAAAAATTTACATAATTTTGTAAACTATTTTTTTGTTTTAATATCTATACCCTGTATTTCATAACCATAATCTTTTATTATTAAATCAATATGTTTCATACTATTATCTTCAAATATAAAAGCAAGTTTAAATATATTATCATATTTATAATAAAACATATATTGTATTTTTTCATTATATTCTTTAGTTATATTTTTATTATCAACTTTATATAAATAGTTATCTTTTGAAACAAAATAATTACTTAATATATATTTTACTTTAAAGAGTGTATCTTGATTAGATATCATAAGTTCATTTTTATCATCTACATACACTTCATCATTATAATAGTATACTTTATCATAATAATTATTTATTTCTTCTAGAGTTTCATTATTTATCTTATACTCTTTTTTATCATTGGAAACTCCAACTAAATATTCATAATTTGTATTATCTAATAGTTTATGTATTGTAACTATTTTTTTAAAGCTAACTATATTTTTATCAGTATTAATTAATTTAAATGAGTTACACATTAAGTCTATTGTATTTAATATTTCATCATTGATATTAATTTTATAATTTAAATAATATATTTTATAATCATTACTAAGTAGGTATATATGCATTGTATTATCATTAACATACATATAATAATCAATAACATTCTCAACATTAATTTGATATTTATTTTCAAGATATTTAAAATATGCAATATTATTTTCTACTAATATTGTTACTTTTTCATTATTATTTAAGTAATCATTATCTTTTTTAGTATATATTTTATAGCCATCTATAAGCTTTGATGGTTTATTTAAATCAGCTAATGTGTATCCACGACTAACAAGTTCATTATAATTTTTACCTTTATCAACTATTTTATCTTCAGTTTTAAAAACTAAGTTATTTATTATTGTACCTATTCCAACTAATATTAAACATATAACTAAAGTAAGTATTGTTTTTTTATTTTCCATATTATTCCTCACAATCAACTAAGTCAGTATATTTAAACATTTCATTTTTCTTAACAATTGTGTTTTTATTTACACATTTTCCGACTATTAAACTTGATGTACAGATATATGTATCCATATCAACATTATCATATGTTTTAATAGTTACCATATCTGACGTTATTTTAGTACCATCTACAATATCATATATACTTATAGGGCATCTATATTTACTTGTTGCGTCTTCTATTTTTTTATTATAGCTTACTTTAGCATAGATTATTCCTACAACACCTAAGACTGTCAATATTATTATAATTATTCCAATAATCAAAGTTATTTTTCCTGTTTTATCATTATTATTCATATTCTACCTCTATTATTTATTCTAATAAAATTTTAACATATTTAATATCAAAATAAAAGAGAGTTAGCTCTCTTCAATAAAGTTTTTACTTTTATGTGGTTCATCAAATAAGAGTCCTGGATATCCTTGTTGTCTTAATGCTTCATATGTCATTATTGCTACTGTATTTGATAGATTAAGTGCTCTTACATTATCACTCATAGGCATTCTCATACATCTATCTATATATGGCTTTAATATGTGCGGTGGTATTCCTGTACTTTCTTTACCAAAAATGAAATAATAGTTTTTTGATGTATCGCTATAATCAAAACTTGTATGTGGCTTATGACCATAACGTGTTAAGAAATAATATTCACCTTTATTCTTTTTGAAAAATTCATCAATATTTTCATACACTATATAAATGCATTTATCTATATAATTTACTCCAGATCTTTTAATATATTTTTCATCTAAACTAAATCCTAGTGGTTTAATTAAATGAAGGCGAGAATTTGTTGCTACACAAGTTCTCATAATATTTCCTGTATTGCCTGGAATTTCTGGTTCAAATAATACTATATTTATCATTATTTCATACATTCCTTAATCTTTGAATGAATAAATTTATATCCATTATTAGTATAATGTAATCCATCTGATAAATAATTTTTCCATGCTGAAGTTGTTGCTTTTGAACTAACATCACAATATTTCATATTACTTACTCCTGAAATACATGATTTAATACTTGAATTAAAACTATTTATATCTTTATTAGTAGCGTTCCACCCTTTACTATCATCAACTGGATTTACAGACACTACATATATCTTATAATTACTTCCAAGTGAAGATGCTAAATCTTTATATCCTGTACAATATTTGCTTGAATTATATAAATCGTTAACTCCATAATTAAGAACAATATTATAGCTATCTGTTTTATTATATAATTCATTTTTTAATGAACTTGAATGCGTAATGAAATCAGTATAGTTTCCACCTACTTTTGCAATTGATTTTTCATTACTATCAAGTGTACTTGACATACCAACTGTTCTGGAATCTCCCAAATAATAAGAACCAGCAACTTGCTTATTAGAAGCTTTAGTTGTGGTTCTATTCGTTGTTGTATTTCTTCTTGTTGTTCTTGTTATATTTCCACTATTATTTCCATAGCCCCCATTATTAGTAGTTATTCTTCTTGTTGTACGTGTAGTTTTTGAAGTTTTTTCATTTTCTTTTATTAATTCATCTAATTTTTCTAGTCTAGAAAGATATTCATTTTTTAGTGTTTCATCTTCAAGTTTATTAATTGAATCATATGCTTTATTGTAGTCTTTTCTATCTAAACTACTTTCAGCAGAAGTTAAATAAGTACTAGCATTATTGATAGATGTTTCATTAGTAGGAACAGCTGAACTTACGTTAAAACATTTTTTATATTCAGTTTCACCTGCTGCTAAATTTAAAACAAGATCAACAAGTGTTGGTACAAAAAATATAAGTGCTGCAGCTATAGCTTTATTAATTAATAATTTTTTTGATTTAGCAAGAGCATCTTCATTACCTGCTTTTATATCTAACATTAGTGTTATCATAGCACTTACCATTAATATTATTGGTACTATTATTTTAATAAAATCAACTATCATTTTAACAATTCCTAATATTTGTTGAACTTCTTCTACATCACATAAAGATAAAATATACATATACATCTCTCCCTTACATCTTTATTATTATAACTCCAATTAGTATAAGAATTGAAGCAATAATTTTTTGAATTAATTTATTTTTATTTTTACATATAACAAATTCATATATAGTATTTAATATTGAAGTTAAAGTAAGAAGTGGTGCAATTAAAGTAACATTACCTACTTCATACGCTTTAACCGATGAAACTAACATTAAACACCATGTGAATGCTGATAATAAAAAGCGTTTTTTGTCATATAAATTAAACTCATCTACTAAGTTTTTTACTTTAAATTTGCCTGTCATGAATATCAATATAGATGGTAAGAATACAGTTAATATAGTGTAAAATGCTATATTGAAATTACTAGATATATTTACATTAATAAGCATAGCTACTGCAAATAAGAAATTAGATATAAATGACATTATGAAATATTTATTTATTCTAATTTTTCCTTTATCAAATGCAAGTAATATATTTGCAACTATAATGATAATAGAGCCTAATATTTTCTTAAATACTATTTTTTCTTTAAGAAATATAAATCCTAATATTATTAAGAATACAGTTGATAATTGCTTTAGCATACTAAATACTGAAGGATCTAATCCATATCTTGCTTCAATATTTAATCTATCTGTAAATGCATATATAATTATAACTATTAATAATATCAAATAAATACTTATATCAGTTGGTAATGTAAATTCAAAAAATGGTATAAAGAATATTGAAAAGAATGCTGTAAATAATTCTAATAATATTGTAAGTAAACTAGCATTTTTCATATTTCTATTTGATTTTTTAAATGATTGAGCAAATATAACTGCTGAAATCAAATAAACTATAACCCAAAATTTCCAACTTTTAAATATATCCATGAATAAATTATATCAAAAAAAAGTAAACATTGAAATAGTTTAGTTTAATTTGTTATAATAACTTTGATGTATATGGAAAAGATATTTAAAGAAAATAAAAGATCAATTATAACATTTTTAATAGCATTTATAATCATAAATATAGTTTTTGCTATTAACGAAATAACTCCGTATGGAATGCATACTACTTTAAAAGTGGACTATTTCCATCAATATGGACCTATGCTTAAAGAGATGTGGTATAGAATTACTCATTTTAAATCATTATTATATTCGTATAATATGTCGATGGGTTTACCTATTTATAGAAATTTTTTTAATTATTTAGCTAGTCCGTTTAATTTTATACTTATATTTTTTACTGAAAAAACTATATTAACTGGTTATTCTTTTATAATAATGCTTAGAGTAAGTGTGTGTGCTTCTATATTTAATTATTATTTAGAACATAAATTTAAAGATAAAAATAATATTTATATTTATTTAAGTTTATTATATGCTTTTAGTAATTACTTTGTTTCATATTATTGGAATATAATGTGGATGGATGGAATGGCCTTTTTACCATTAATAGTTCTTGGAATAGAAAATATAATAAATGATAAGAAATATTTGCTCTATATAATATCTCTTACAATAACAATAATATCAAATTATTATATAGGATTTGTATGTTGTATATTTTCAGTAATATATTTCATATTCTATCTAATATATAAAACTAAATTTAAATCATTAAAAAATAAGAAATATTTAAGAGAAACTCTTCAAAAAGTATTAATATATACTTTATCTTCGATAAGTGTTGGTTTATTAGTTTCGTTCTTTGCTTTACCTTTATTTAAAAGTTTAAGTACAATTAGTGCGACAAGTGATTTATGGCCAACTAGTCAATACTATGATTTTAGTTTTATAGAATTTATGATAAATCATTTATCTTGTATAGAAACAATGGCTTTTAAAACTGATCCTACTAATGCTCCTAATATATCATGTGGGATAATATCTATTTCATTATTACTATTATTTATATTTAATAAAGATATTAAAATCAAAACTAAAATAACTTATATCTCTATACTTATCATTATTTCCTTAGCATTCTTTATACCACAATTTGACTTTATAATGCATGCTTTACATGTTCCTAATGATTTACCATATAGATATTCATTTCTATATTCATTTATATTAATGATAATATGTTCATATAGTATTAAGAATATCAAGGGTTTAAATCCAATTATTGTTATAGTGTCATATTTATTACCAGTGATATTTCTATTAGTAATAAAAATGTATAATTTAGGAAATGTAGATGGTAAAGTATTGCTTGTAAACTTAGTCTTAATAACATTATATTTTATCTTATATTTAATATATTATTACGATAAGAAAACATCTAAGTATTTGAAATATGCTTTAATATTAATAGCTTCAGTAGAAATAATATGTAATATAAATTTTAATTGGATTCATACTGATGATATAAATGATATGTATGAATACTATGATTTAATAAAGGAAACTGTTAAGAAATTAGATAAAGTTGAAGAAAATAATTTTTATAGACTTGAAAAAACTTTTTCTATTACTCTTAATGATACTTCATGGTATAACTATAATGGTATAACTACATTTAGTTCAATGGAATATGAAAGAATGGCCATGCTTCATCATAATCTTGGTATTAATGGCAACTTAATTAATAGTTATGAGTTCTTCTTAAATACTCCTGTTTATAATATAATGTTTGATTTAAAATATCTTTTAGGATACAGTTATGATAAAGATAATTATGAATTAATATATGAAAATGATAAATTTAATACATATAAATTTAAATATAATACTAATCTGTTATATTCAGTAAATAATGATATAAAAGATTATAAATTAGAAAATAACAATCCAATACTTAACCAAAATAATTTTGTTTATTTAAGTACAGGAATAGATAATATATTTGATAAATTAAATTATAAAAATAAAAAGATAATTGATGTAACTGATGGACTATCATTAATGGAATATACCTATAAAAATAACTATATAAACAATTATTTTTATAACAATTGCGATGCTGAATTTTATATAATTAATGATACTATTTATTATAAAAATGATGAAATATTAAAATATGTTAATTCCAAATACTATAGTTCAACTAATCAATTAGATGAAAATATGTTAATTAATTTTATAAGTGATAATGATGAATTTAAAATATTAATTGGTACTTATTATAATGAAAATGATATTGAAGTTTATAGTATTAATTCAAATAAATTCAATGAAGCAAATAATGTATTGATGCAAGATAAAGTTAGAATAGAAATATTTAAAGATACTTATATAAAGGCTAATGTTAATAATAAAAGTAATAATACTATTTATACTAGTATACCTTATGATGATGAGATTAAAGTGTATGTGGATGGTAAGAAAGTAAATACATTTATGATTGCTGATGCATTACTTGGATTTGATATTGAAAGTGGTAAACATGTAATTGAAATTAAATATAAGAATAATCTTATGATAGTTGGTTCAATAATATCAATTACAACATTATTAGTAATTCTATGCATTCAAAAAAGGAAATGTAAATGATTTCCTTTTTAATTGATTTATTTATATTTTTTAACATTTAATATTCTAAGTGAATTTAATATGGCTATTACTGATACACCTACATCAGCAAATACTGCACTCCACATTGTTGCAATACCTAAAAGTGATAATATAAGTACAGCAATCTTAATACTTATTGCAAATACTATATTTTCACGAACTATTTTCATAGTTTTTTTAGATATTTTAATGACATCACTTATTTTAGATGGCTCATCTGTCATAATAACTATATCTGATGCTTCTATTGCCGCATCACTACCAAGTGATCCCATGGATACTCCTATATCACTAAGAGCAAGGACAGGAGCGTCATTAATGCCATCACCTATAAATAATAAATTGCCATCTTTTTCATGCATTATTTTTTCTGTTATAGATACTTTATCTTGAGGAAGTAATTCAGCGTAATACTCATCAAGTTTAAGTTCATTACTTATGCTTTTACTTATATTTTCTCTATCGCCAGTAAGCATAACTATTTTGCTTATGTTATTTTTCTTTAAAGATTTGATCATTTTATATGAATCTTCTTTTATTTTATCTGATATTAATATATAGCCACAATATTTATTATCAATAACTGTATATATGACAGTACCTGTTTTATTAACTTTATCTATTTTTATTTCTAGTTCTTTTAATAATTTATCATTACCAACATATACATCTTTACCTAATACTTTAGCATATATACCTTTTCCTACTATTTCACGTGCTTTAGTAACTTTACTTGAATCTATTTTTTTACCATATGCTTCTTTTAATGATATAGATATTGGATGATTAGAAAAGCTTTCAGCGTAGGCAGTCATTTTTAATAATTCTTCATTACTTATTCCTACTGCATTTATTTCTTGAACTTTAAAGACTCCTTCAGTGAGTGTACCTGTTTTATCGCAAACTACAATATCAACGTTTGAAAGTGCCTCTAAATAGTTGCTACCTTTAACAAGAACTCCTATATTTGATGATGCCCCTAGTCCTCCAAAAAAACTAAGTGGTATTGATATAACCAATGCACAAGGACATGATACTACTAAAAATGATAGTGCTTTATATATCCAAGTGTTAAATGGCTCTTTAAGAATTAATGGTGGAAATATTGCCACTACAAGTGCTATCCCACATACTATAGGTGTATAATATTTGGCAAATTTTGTTATAAATGCTTCTGATTTAGATTTTCTATTGCTAGCATTTTCTACTAAATCGAGGATTTTACTAGCAGTGGAATCTCCAAATTTCTTTGTTACTTTTATTTTTAATATACCTTCATTGTTTATACATCCACTTAATACTTCATCATTTTCTTTAACACTTCTTGGAATGCTTTCTCCAGTCAAGGCAACTGTATTAAGTAAAGATTTTCCTTCAACAATAACACCATCAAGAGGTATTTTTTCTCCTGGTTTTACAAGTATTATTTCTTCAATATTAACCTCATTTGGGTCTACTTTTTCATGCTTACCGTTCCTAATAACATTGGCATAGTCAGGTCTAATATCCATAAGTTCAATAATGGATTTTCTTGATTTATTAACTGCATAACTTTGAAATAATTCACCAATTTGATAGAAAAGCATAACTGCTACTGCTTCACGCATATCACTAATACATATTGCTCCAATAGTAGCTATACTCATAAGAAAGTTTTCATCAAATATTTTACCTCTTTTAATATTTCTAAATGCCTTTAATAATACATCATATCCAATAATAATATAAGATACTAAAAGTATACCAAATACTACATATTTAGTTTTAAATATAAAACTTAAAGCAAATAATAGTCCTGAAATAATGATTCTAATCAAATTCTTTTTTTCTTTCTTAGTCATATTATAATTCCCCTATAGTTACATTTGGTTCTTCTTTTTTAATGACTTTCTTGATTAGTTTGACAACTTCATCATGATTATTTTCTTCACAATCAAAAGATAATCTTTGACTCATAAAGCTTATGCTTACATTATTTATATGTTCTATCTTACTAATTTCACTTTCTAGTGTACTAGCACAGTTAGCACAATCTAGTCCTTCTATTTTAAATTTATAATTTTTCATTTTAATTTTCTCCTTCCATGACTTAAGTGAGCATCTGCCATTTCAAATAATTTAACAATATGATCATCATCTAACGTATAGTATACTTCTTTGCCATTCTTTCTACATTTAACAATACCGCTTCTTCTAAGTGCTGCTAACTGATGTGAAACTGCAGACTTAGTCATACTAAGAACATTAGCTATATCACAGACACACATTTCATATTTATCAAGTATAAATAATATTTTACATCTAGTTGTATCACCTATTAATTTAAATAAATCAGCAAGATCATTAAAATAATATTCGTTTGGTATATTTTTTTTAACATGATTTACACTATCTTCATGTATGATATTACAATCACAAGTAAATTCATTCTTTGACATATAAACTCCTTAATAGTTGAATATTTGTTCAACTATTAATATTATAGTTGAATATACACTCAATTGTCAATGTGAAATAAAATTTTTTCAAAAGAAAAAAGTAAACAATGTCTACTTCTTCTTAACTATTTCATATGTTGATTTAACTATCATATTACTTTCTACTTCACCTTTTACCATTGTAAGTGGATAAACACTACTATTTTCACCTACTATAGTTCCAGGACATAATACACTATTACATCCAATTTCAGCATTATTTCCTAAAATAGAACCACATTTACGAAGGCCATTTACTTCTTTCTTATCGCTTCTTACATTTGAGAGTATTACTCCAGCTCCTAAATGAGCATGTTCACCTAAAACAGAATCACCAACATAATTAAAGTGTGGACACTCTACCTTATCAAAAAGTATAGAATTTTTTACCTCAGTAGAATTGCCTATAACAGAATTTTTACCAATTATAACAGAGCCTCTAATATAAGCATTATGTCTTATAACACTATTTTCACATATTATAGTTGGTCCATTTATATATGCTCCTTCTTCTATTTTAACAGTTTTATGTACATATACATCATCTTTTAATTTAATGTAATCACTTCCTAAAGTAGAAATAATTTCTAAAATATAATTGCTTATAAGTGGAAGCACTTCCCATGGATAATCTACTCTATCAAATAATTTCTTTGTTATAGTTGCATCCATATTTAACATTTTTTCATATTTCTTAATCATAATTCATCCTTTCTATTCATTTCATTATTAATCCATTTCATAATAATATCAACTATATAATCTATTTCTTTTTCAGTAAGTAATCTGCCTTTGGGTATATGGTACCATTTTTCTAAACACCCTCTACAACAACAAGCAGTCGCATGCTGTGCTATAAAAACAGGATGACCTCTCATTGGTGTTTGTTTTCCATCTATAACTTTGCTTACATCTGATAATCTATTATTAATAAAATCATATGCATGTTTTTTTATGGTATCAATACCTTTTTCTTCAATATATTTTTTATCTTTATCTTTTAAATGAAATCTACTTCTAAATTTAGATTTAGATAATCTTTCAAAAATATCATTCATAATATTATTCAGCTATACAAGCATTTAATAATGTTATTACACTAGTAAAATCATTATCACTTAATCTTTCAACAAATTTTATATTTCTTATTTCATAATCAATGCTTCTTATATGTTCACATAAAACAGATCCATACACTGTCTTTGTATCTTCTAATAAATAATGAGTAGGAAATTCTTTGTCATTAGAAGTAATTGGGCATACAAAAGCCATCTTAGTATTATCATTAAAAACATTATTACTTACTACAACAGCAGGTCTATATCCAGTTTGCTCATGCCCTTTAGTAGGAGCAAAATCTAAATAAACAATATCGCCTTGTCTCGGAATATATTTTTTTACCATATTTCTTTTCCTACACTTTCATCCCATGAAAAATCTTTTGCTAAATTCTTACCTTTATAATTTTTAAACTCATTTGCTAAAGAAATCTTTTTCTTTTTAGGAACACTTATAATTATTTTTTCACCATCAGTATCAATATTTAATACATCATTTGTTTTTAAATTTAATGCTTTTAAAATATTACTTGGTATTCTTATTCCATCAGAATTACCCCACTTTTTAATAACTATTTCCATAATTCACCTTCCATATATAGTATATACATTGTTTATACCTTTGTCAATATTCAAAATAAAAAAGTTATTTATAAAACAACTCTTTTACTTAAATTACATTAATCCACCACAACAATTATCATTAACATTACATATTTCATTTTCTTCAGTACATGTATAACATGGACTATATGTATGTTTATAGATATGATGATTTATAATTCTTGTATTAACTGGGCAAACATGTGGTACTTCATGTACTATTTGTCTATGAATACATCTTTCTTTAGGACATTCATAAATTGGTTCACATACCATACCAGGAATAGTATTGCAAGAAGTTTCCATCATAGGTTTCATAGTATCTGGAGTAACTTTTAATTCAGCACTACCTTCAACACTATAGCCTTGATACATTCCCATAGAATTATTCATAATTAACAACTCCTTTACTACTATTATTGTATGTAGTGTATATTAATATGTTTAAGCAAAAGGCACAAAAAAAGTAAACGCTAATTGTTTACTTTGTATCACCACACAGAATTTTTAAACTCTATTACATCTAACTGTAACTCTTCTAAGCCCATCACGAGTACAAGTATAGAGAGTTAAGTCAAAATCACTTTCAATCATTTCTTTAATATCAGTAGAGGCAAGTTCTTCAACTAATTCAACTTTATAAGTATATCTATTATTCTTAGTATCAACAAATATAACTTCATCACCTTGTTTTAATTTATATAAATATCTAAAATGAGATTTATAAGAATGACCACATATTACCATATTATTATTCATAAGTGATCCATAATATAAAGTTGGTGATTTTCTTAAAGAAGAATATGAGAACTCCTTACTTATTGGTAAATTTAAATCTAGTGTTGGTATAACTATATATCCAATATATTTTAAATCATCAATAACTATTTCATCTTCATTTTTATTATTATCTTTATTATTTAATATAGTTTTCATTATATCATTACTTTCTTTTTTAGAATATATTTCTTCCCATTCAAAATATATAAGTAAAAGTAAAGCAATTATTATTAATGATATACCTACATATAATATCTTTTTAGCTGTTTTGTTCATGTGATACCTTATCGTATACTAAACTAGCTATTATAAATATTACGCCAATCATTCCAATTAATAATACTATCCATAACATTTGTCCTGTTTGAACCAAAGTGCTTGTATTAGTAACTATAAAAGAATTGTCTTCTTTTTGATATGTTACAGTCCATCCTTTTGGAACATTAATTTCACGTACTGTATAAGAATCACTTTTAGGTAAATCTATCCATGTATGTTTCCATTCATTTTCATTATCAAGTTTAATAGTATCAACTATTTCTCCATTAAGTAATAATTCAACCACAATACTTTTAGGTAAATTAATACTATGATTAGTATTGTTATTTGAAGTATTCCATACTTTGCGTACATGAATATCCATTACTCTTATAATATCAGTTTTAGGAGTAGCTTTAATATCATATTCCCATTTATTATCAATTACTTTTGGTATCATTGATAAGAATGAATCTATTTTAGAAAATCCATCCACTTTATTAGTTTGTTTAACTAGATAAAGTCCTAAATCTAAATTATCATATTTAACATATCCATCTTGATTAGTTAGCTTAGATATTCCAGCATAATCATTTGGAATACATTTTTCAATATTAGAAGCGACATCGGCAGATTCTAAATCATCTAAGGAAACATTACAATTTGATAACTCATTTACATATTCAAGAACTAAATTATGATTTTTTTCATGAGCATTCGCTATTTTATAAATAGTAAGTTCAGCCCCTTCTATTTTCGCATTATCGTTCTTTTCAAATAAAGTTATCTCAATACTTCCCTTTTCATTAAAATCTACAGTATTGCTTCCTAAAGCATCAACTTTATCAATATTAAATATCATAAGTATAGATAATAATAAAATTTTTATTCTTTTCATATTTTACCTCCATGAAAATCTTTTCCATTTGGATAAAGATATTTTTCATATTTATTAATATTAACTCTTTTAACAGGTTTTATTAATAATACAATTAGTAATAAAGCTATTATTGGAAGTGCTATAATAGGCATTACTATTAATCTATTTACTTTAAATCCTTCTGTTGTTATATAATCTTTTTTAATATCACCTTGGATTCTCTCCCCTGACTAGAAGCCTATGTGTATTGATTCCATAAGGTGTACAAGTAAGTAATGTAATATAATCATTATCTTTATTAATCTTAAGTTCATTTCTATCATTTGGTTTAACTATTGATATTTTATCAACTTTATAAACATGAGTTTCATCTAATATAGTAATCTTAAAAGTATCTCCAATTTCTAATTTATCCAATTCTGTAAAAAGTTTAGCGGATGGAAGACCTCTATGAGCAGATAATACACTATGTGTACCTTTTCCACCTATTGGAAGTGAAGTTCCTTCTAAGTGACCTACACTAGAATTTAACACAGTTTCACTAACAGTATGATATATAGGAAGTTCAACTTTAATTTTATCTATTGTTAAATATCCCATCATTCCATCATTATTAATGTTTAATAACTTTTTATAGTTTTTTAAAGTATCATATGTAAGTAATGGTTCTTTTAACTTACTTAATTTTTTGTTATACTCTATCGCATCATTTTTAACTTTATCAAAATCAATTTGATTAGTATTCTTTAAGATATTTTCATAATTATATATTGTTCTAGATTGATTCTTTTCATTATAATAATTACTTAACGTTGGGTAAAAAAATACTAAAAGTCCTATGAAAAAAAATAATATCATTAACATTGTGATCTTATGATCTTTCATAACTTAATACCACTTACCCTTTCTACCAATTAATATTTATTATTGATAGAGAGGAAGATTTTATTTCTTCCCATCTATCTATTTATCACTGACTATTTATTATTATATATTTTCTTTGTATACTCTTAATTTAGTTACTAATAATAGACCAAATCCTATTACTAAGATTGAACCTAATGTTAAGAATAATGTAGTTCCAATTCCACCTGTTTCTGGTAACTTAGAACCTGTATAGTTTTCAACATTAGTACTAAATCTACTAAATGTTTTATCACTATTTATTTTAGAAATAATTATTTCTACTCTACTAGTTAATTTATTATAACCAGTTGGAGCAACAACTTCTTCTAAGTAATATGTACCAGCATCTAAACCTAAGATAGTTGCTTTACCAGCTTTAATAGTTACACCATTTTCATTAGCTCTAGCTACACGATAAGTATTAGATGTTGCATCTACTAATACAACTTTAATTTCATTACCACCAGTTTTAGCATCATATAATCTAAATTCAGCACCTGTTAATTGTGTTCTTTCTTTTCCATCAATTTTAATTACATCAAATGCATATGAATAAGTAATAGTTTGCTTTTCTGGAGTATTAGTATCACCATAAGCTAAATCTAATACGTTTGGATTTCCTTCTCCTTCAACTACAGCATTTTCATTTAAGATAGCTGAATATGTAACAGTAATTACTGTATTTTTTGGTAATGTAACAATATATTCATTCTTAAATTCAATTACAAATGTATAACCTGATACATCTGTTCTAACTGTATAGTTAGATGAATCTACTACTGTGTTATTAACTTTAACTACTACTGAGTTAGCATTGAAAGTAAGACCAGCGCTCATTTTATCACGAAGTTTATAATCAGTATAACCAGCACCAACTGTAATAGTTGCTTTAAAGTTTACTGTATCACCAATACTAGCATCATTAGTTTTTCCATATGTACCTTTTTCTTCTACTTCTTTATCTACATCTGGAGTTAAAGTATTCTTTTCTCTTGTTGTTGCACTTGGATTAGTAGTTGTTAAACTTAATAATCTAGTATCTTTTTCTGCAGTTGTAGAACTCATTAAATAATAACCTAAATCTAAATTTTTGAATTCTACTGTTGTACTTGTTGCCTTAGTTGAAGCAACTGGCTTTATACTATTACTTTCAGCATGAGCAAATGCTAACTTAGCAAATTCTTGTACTCTTGTATCAGTTGTTTCCCCTTCCCATACATAATATGTATTTCCATTTTCATTTTTAGCTTCAAGGTAAGCACTAGCTCCAGTACTTTCTACAAAAGCTTTAAAATCTGCATTAGCTCTATAGATATAATGATTATTAGTTTTATCATAAGTTTCTAAATCTAATACTCTGTAGATTGAATAAGTTTCGTCAACTATTGCTTTATTGATAGTAATTGAACCATTTCCTGCTGCATTTACTTGTACTAATGCAATTACAAAAGCAAATAACAACCCAAATAATTTTTTAATGTTTTTCATTTTTTATTTCCTTTCCTTTCAAAATAAACATTAATGTTTCATAGTCAGTTTTTTATTTAAAACATTAACTGATATATAAATAACAGGAACAACTAATAATAGTGAACCTATTACTAATAAAATTAACATACCACTACTTCCTGTAGCTGGTAACTCATACCCTGATATATTAGTAAATTTGATTTTACTATCCTTATCTAAAGTATAAGATTTTATATTCTTACTATTATATATATTGATTGCTCCATCATTGATTTGATATTTAACAATGAATCCATCATTATTTGTTTCTTCAATTTTATATGAAATACGATATGGTAAATCTTTTATAGTAATTTGTTCTTTATCTTTTAATTCAATAGTTGCTTTTCCATTACTAAATGTAATCTTTTCGGTTGCTTCAGTATTGCCATTTTTTCTAACAACATCATAAGTGCCTTCAAGGTTATTGCCCCTATAGGTTGCTTCTATTTGAAATTTAAACTTTTTAGTAGTACTTACTCCTTCAACTACTTTAATAATAGTTAAATTTCTAGTCTTATAATTATTAATAAACTTAGTATCTTTTAGTGGAGATGTTGTTTCACCATAACTTACATTGACATCATATATGTCATTTTTAACATCATGATAATCATCAGTAGATACTTCATGTATTTTATATTTATGACCAGAAGGTATTTTATCAAATATAACTTTTCCATTTGAATTAGACACACTTGTCATTTTGAATTTACTATCAATATGTCTTCTTTCTTTTAAACAAGGGCAATCATCTGAATGATATATCTCAAATGTACTTCCTTCTAGTGGCTTGTTTCCATAATTAGTTAATTTATCAAACTCAAGTTTACCAAGAAATGCTTTAACTTCTGGTCTTGGAAAATCTATTGTACCAGTTCTTGAACTATTATTTATTTTAACTATATAATTTAACGTAGTAACACCATTTGTTTTATATGATGTACCTTCTACAAAATTACTTAATTCATTTTCAATTCTTACTCTATACTTTAATTTATAAGTATATGTATTACCATTAACTTCAGGTGTTGAATTTTTTAAATCCCATTTTATCTTTTCATTTGTTGTATCAAATGAAGCTGTATTTGGATAATTGTTTATTTTAGTAACTGAATCACTTAAAACGTTATTTTCTCCATACATACCAATAAATTCTATATTTTTTGGTTGATTGCTTGAATTCATAGGATCTTCAGTTACCCAAGTAGCCTCAGATAAAATCATAATTTGTTCAAATATTGATCCAAAGGCATCTGTCATGGCATTAGGATCATTAACACCATAATAATAACCAGAACCAATTTTATTTCTCAGCCAGTTTTTATAAGCATCAGCGCTTGATGCGTCTCCTATTTCATAAGTTTTTGATGTCCTATCTACAACAGAAAAATTTTGCCCTGCTGTTTGATCAATATAATTTTGAATAGTTTGTCCTCCAACATCTACTCCAACTGAATATATTCCAATACCACTTTCTTTAATGGTAGTAGCCATTCTTCTTGCTCTTATTGCTGCTTCATCACTATAACTAGTTCCAACTGAACAAGGTTTATTTAATACTCTATCCTTAAATCTTGCTCCAGTGGAATCATAAGTATCATATCCTACATATCCATTTTCAATATATGTTGTTGGAAATCCATCTGACAAAAATAATATATACTTTTTACTAGCTGATGATTTATCCAACATATCTTTAGCTCTTTTAAGGCCTGATTCAATATTAGTGAATCTTTTTTTATGATTTTGATCTACAATATTTTTGTCTATTCCATTTGTAATTTTATTCTTTAAGTCATCTTTATTACTTTCATTACAATCTTGTAAGCCAAATATTTCATATGAATCTGTATTAAATGCAACAAAACCTAGCTTTCTATCAATACTACTATCTTGAGAATGTTCAGCAAATTTATCAATGAAATTATTACTAGCATTTTTTGCCGCTGTTAACCTAGATGTAGAATCTGGATTTCCAGTAAACTTATAAGTCATTGTGTTTGAAATATCCATAACTATTACTACTGCTAAATCAGGGTCTACTGCTCTATTTTTTGTTTGAACGGTTAAAATAATGTCAAAATAATTTTCTAATTCTGATGGATAAATATTCTTACTAACACTTACACCATCTGCTTCATTAATATTACTTCCACCTTTTTTAGTAATTTGCCTTTGATTATTACCATTTGTCTCTGCAAAAACATTTATTATTGGATTAATAAACATTAAAAAAGCAAATAATAATGCAAATATTTTATTTATCTTTTTCATACCATGTCCCCCATATAAGAAAAATAATATTATATTTTTTTAATTTCTTTTAATGGCCACACTTTAAAAATAACTTTACCAATTATATCGTTAGTTTTAATTTGGCCTACATTAATAGTTCTTGAGTCTGTTAATACATCTCTATCATCACTTAATACAAATATACTACCATCACTTACTTGCACCGGATATTTAATATCACTATCGCCCTTTTTTAATTCTTTAACATAATTTTCTTTTAATTCTTTTCCATTAACATACACAATACCATCTTTATCTATATTAACAAAATCACTTTCTACTCCAATTACTCTTTTAATAAGTATTTTATTTCCATGATAGAAAGCAACTATATCACCAGTTTTAAACTTATTTTCTTTAACTGTAAGTACTATATCGCCATCATTAAGTAATGGTTTCATACTTGAATCAGTTATTTCTATTACTGGCATGAATAATGTCGCACATATAGATGAAATAGCTACTATAATTATTAATACATATACTGTACTTCTAAGTAATCTTGAAAAACTATTTTTATATTTTACTCTATGTATTTCTGCTTTTAAGTTATCAATTGTTATATCTTCATAAGTAATTTTTTTAATTTCTTTCTTTTTATGAAATATATTTTTTAACTTATTCATTATTTTTTCCTTTTACTTTTAGATGATTTATTTTTAGAACTTACTGTTTTTTTAGCCTCTTTTACTTTAGAATTTGCTTTTACTTTTGAAATTTCTTCTTCTTTCTTTTTAAGTTTATTTTCAAAGTCTAATTCTTTCTTTTTACACTTTTCAAGTGTTTCTTTTACTATTCTATTCTTTTCAAGTGTTGCTTCTTTTTTAATAGAGGTTTCTATCTTTTTACAATTATCTTTAAAGTTTTCATAGTATTGATTCACTGCATTTTCAGCATCCTCAAATATGTTATTTAATTTTAAAGCGGCTTCAGCAATTGAACCAGATTCTTTAATCTTTATCTTTTTAGAATCAAGTTCACTTTTAAGATCTTTTATTTCAAGTTCTAATTCTTGAATTCTTTTTGCTTGTTCTAACATAAGCTCTAATAATTCTTTACGTTTTATTTTTTTTAAATCTTTTTGTTCCATAACCCACCTATCATACATAGAACCAGAAAAATAGTAAATATTCTTCTTTTGTAGTTCTACATATTAACATAATAAAAATTTTTTGTCAACGTTTTATTACAAAAAATTTAATATTAGTTTATTATATGCATTAAAATTTAATTTTCATGACAAAATAAAAGATATTATTCAAAAATAATACCTTTTATAAACTTTATTGGTTAGTTTTTAAATAATCTATAACTTGGTTATATACATCCATTCTAAGTCCTGATGTTACGCTTGTTATTTCTTGTGGAATTCCTTTTATAGTACCACTTATTTTACTTACATCATATTTTCCACCAGTAGTACCAACTCTAAATCCATATCTTTCCCAACTTCTTTGAGCGATTTCTTTATCATCAAATGCATCTAATAATTTTTTACCATTATCATTAAATGCTGCGATACAGTGGCTATTCCATATTGTTGGTGTTGGATATAGTATTCTAATTTTATCTTTTACTTGACTCCATCCTTCAGGATTAGCATTAGCAAAATCTATAACTGATTTTTCATAATCAACTATCATAGGTTTAGCTCCCATACCTGTTTTTAAGAACATTGAGAATAAATCAGCTGGTGTGTTATTCATATATCCACTCTTTAAATAGAATTCACGTAATTTAGGTAATGCATCAGTAATACTTACTTGATTAACATCTCCTCCTGCCATAATTGAAAGTAAAAGTCCATAATATGTTGCTCCTGGTGAAGAAGTAACTGGGTCTGTTGAACCTATATTAATACTTCCATATATAGAATCAAGTCCTATATCACTCCATTTTTTACCTTCAAGAATATAATTTATCAATTTATTCATATCAGTAATATAATAAACATTATCACGAACAGTAACTATATTTTCTTTTATTAAAGCATCTACTACTGTATCCCAACTATATATAACAATAGGTGTATTTAATACTAAATCTCCATCAATAACTCTATCTCTTGGAGCCTCATTACCAGTAGGACTTGTTTTAAAATAATCATAATATCTTTGATCACTAAAGAAAGCTAAATCGTAATGAGAATTATCTTCTCTAAGTAAAGGTGATACTATTGTTTTACCATTACTCCATGAATCTTGAACAAATTTAAATCCATATTTACGAGCAAATATCTTATTTATTTCTTCATCAGCTAGTAAGTCTTCTTTACCTCCTCCAACTGCGCCATAAACATCAATAGTAGTAAAACTCTTACCATTTTTAATAACTATTGCAACTACAATAATAGCTATTAATATAACAGCACCTATTATTTTTGATAAAGTACCTTCCTTAAAATTTAATTTTGTTTTTTCAGTATCATTATTCATTCTTATCACTTCCTTTAATATCAATATCATCTATATCAGTAGTTCTTTCAAATACTTTCATTTCAAAATCTAATTCTTTATCTTTTGCTTTAGAAATAAGATTTACAAGTCTACTACATTCACTTTCTATTTCCTTAACATATACTCCCATCTTAAGTATAAGTTTATTTTCTACAAATGTCTTTTCTTTCTTCTTTTCAATATTAATATATTTATTAACTAAATTTACTGTAAATGGTAAATAATAATCTAAAAAGTTATATATTTTAGTAGCATTTCTTGGTCTACTTTCTAAATATTTAACTATTTTACTATAAAGAACAACTATTTTACCTAGTTTTTCTTTCATTATATCATCTTTTATTTTTTCTTTATAGTCATTAAGTTTAGACATTTCGAAATAATATCTTGCAATAGCGGCTGCATCATATACTCTTATGTCTTTATCTTTAAAATAGAATACACCACCTATATATACTATAGTACATAATATTAATGAAATATATAAGTACAAGTTAAGTACTAAGTAAAATATTATAAATGATATTCCTGAAAGAATTGCTGCTAATGTATATCTTTTTTGTAGTCTCATATTAATTATAGCTCCTTACTTCTTTAAATGCACTTTTTAGATTAGTTTTTCCATCAAATACTTTAGCATTTGTAAGATTAGCAAGTTTATCAAGTTGTTCACGTACTGCACTACCAAACATTATACTATATACTGGGATATCAAGATTATTATTTATATAATAGCTAGATAGTTCAGTATAGTTTGCTGAAACTGAATTACCATCTGTCATTAGAATAATTGTTTTATTAAAACTATTATCAGTATTTTGTAATATCTTAAATCCATCATATACACATTGATATATATTAGTTCCACCATTAGGCATTTCATTATTTATATTTGTAATTAAATCTTTTGTTATATTACCATTAAATGTCTTCCATACTTTACGAGTAGCACTATCAAATGGCATTACATATATATTATCGTTTTTAGAAAATTGTATTAAGTCATTAGAAGATTGTTCTGTATCTAATATATAACTCATTGCGTTATATAATTCAGTTTTACCTTCTCCATACATACTTCCTGAATAGTCTAAACAGAATACTGTTGCTGATGGTTTTCTAAGTTCATCAATATATAATGCAATTGCTTCATTCATAACTTTTTTACTTGGATATTTAAGTGGTATTAGATATTTATTTGTATTAATTCCCCACTCACTTTTAAATACATTTTTATTAGCGTTACTGTTAACTCCACCATACCATGTTCTTTTACCTAAATTTTCCATTTCTTTTTGAGATTCTTTTGAAAGTAAGAACTCTTGTAATACTAAGAATTTATCAATCTTATTTTGTTTTCTATCAACATATGCAAAAGGTGAATCATTAATAGCCACTCCATCAGTTGGATATAACAAATATAACGTTTCTTTATTTTGTCTTTCAAGCTCAGTATTTATTCTAATCAATGATGATTCACTTGCGATAACAGCTTCATATTTATTGCTGTTAAGAAACATATCTTCTAAAAATGTATCACTACCACTAACTCTTTCTACACCACTAAATAATGATTTTAAATTAGTTACAAGTTCTTTGTTATCTAACATTTCACTTTTAAGTATTTCAGGACTACCACTAAGAGCGTTTAAGAATCCTAAATATGATGTAAGACCTGTATTTGTTTTAGTAACTGATGACATTACATAGCTAAGTTTTTTGTCTCCTATTGCGTTAATAATATCACTATTTTTTAAATCATCTCTTATAAGATTTAAATTGCTTGCTTTACTCTTTTTAACTCCCATTACAATAGGATTAATATATATTGATTTAGAATTAGTTACTTTAGCATTTTCAAGCATATATAACCATATTGAATTACTCATCCATACTGCATCAAAATCATTAGTATCTTCAATTAGATCTATTGCTTCTAAATCATCAGCATAAGTAACTTTAATATTCATACCTTTCTTTTTACCATATTTAATAAGTTCATCCATATAATCTTTATTATCACTATTTGATAAAATATTAAAGTTTCTTGATGAGAATGTATCATTATTAATTAATATTTTTAAAATAAATATCATTATAATCATAAAAACTATTACTAATACTTTTCCAGCTTTATTTGTTTTCTTATTCATATCATCCATATTTTACACACCTTATTTTCATAATTAGTATAACATATATAAAAGAAAAAAAGAATAGTTTCCTATTCTAAAATTTCATATTTTTCATTTGTTTCATCATCTTTTTCATTTCTTCAAATTGATTCAAAAGACGATTAACATCTTCTACTTTTTGTCCACATCCTTTAGCAATTCTAACTTTTCTACTTGCTTTAATTATATCAGGATTGCGTCTTTCTTCAACTGTCATTGATAAAACTATTGCTTCTGTTCTAGCCATTATTTTAGGATCTATATTAACATTATTAAGTCCCATTTTAGATGCACCTGGTAATAATTTAAGTAAGTTTTCAAGTGGACCTAATTTCTTTATTTGTTTAGTTGTATTTAAAAAATCTTCTAAATCAAATTTACCTTTTTGCATTCTTTTAGCAGTACTCATTATTTCGTCTTGATCAAGTGCTTCTTCTGTTCTTTCAATTATAGAAAGTAGGTCTCCCATACCAAGTATTCTATCTGCGATTCTTTCAGGGTAAAATTCACTTATTCCATCAAGTTTTTCAGAGTCTCCTATTAACTTAATTGGTATATTAGTAAGATGTCTTAATGATAAAGCAACTCCACCTTTAGTATCTCCATCCATTTTAGTAAGAACACATCCAGTTAGCTTAAGTTTATCATTAAATCCAGTTATTACATTAATCGCGTCTTGTCCCATCATCGCATCTATTACAAGTAATTCTTCATCTGGATGTACTTCACTTTCTATATTAACAAGTTCATCCATAAGAGATTCATCTATTTGTAAACGTCCTGCTGTATCTATTAAAATATAATCATATCCTTTACTTTTAGCATATTCAATACCACGTTTAGATATTTCAACAGGATTACCTTTTCCTTCTTCATATACTTCAATATTAAGTTGTTTTCCTATATCTTTAAGTTGGTCAATAGCGGCAGGTCTATAAACATCACATGCAATAAACATTGGCTTTTTATGATGTTTCTTACGTACCATATTTCCTATTTTACCGATAGTAGTAGTTTTACCACCACCTTGAAGTCCAACTACCATACATATTGTAGGATTTTTATTAACAACAAGTGGTGCACTATCTCCTCCAAGTAAAGAAACAAGTTCATCTTTAAGAATCTTAACAAACATATCTCCTGGCTTAATACTTTTTCTTACTTCTTCACCAAGAGCCTTTTCTTTAACACTATCTATAAATTCACGTACTATTTTAACATTAACATCTGCTTCTAATAAACAAAGTCTAATTTCACGAGTAATCTCACTTATATTATCTTCATTTATTACACCTTTTGATTTAATATTACTTACTACTTTTTGTAATCTTTCACTTAAGTTTTCAAACATATAAATCTATCCTTCCTGTATAAATATTATAACAAACATTGTAATCTTTATAAAGAAAAATGTGCATTTAAGCACACTATTTCTTCTTATTTTCTCTTTCTTCTAATATTGTATCCATAAGTTCTGCAAAACCATAGAACATATCTTCAGCTATCCACATCAAATCTACTTTTTGATAATCTATACATTCATGCTTAAATTCATTTATCTTAGCACAACTACATTTAAGATGTAATTTAAAAAGGATTATATAAATTATATATAACCCTTTTAAAATGATTTTAGTAAATAATTTACATTTTTATTTATTCAAGTTCAAATAATCACTATCGCTAAATGGAAAACTCATTTTATCATAATTATTATTATAATCTTGAAATAATTTATTGATTCTTGATAATTCTTCTGCATTTTTATTTTCAATAAAACCGCCTATATAGAAATAACCAACATTATATATATAATATGGTTCTCCATATTCAAAACAACCATTACTGCATTCATTAAAATAGTGAATCTTTTTAACATAGTATTTAACAACAATTTCTTTATCATCAAGTAATTTTAAATCTTTAACATTATCTATTTTAATAAACTTAACACTACCACTTTCTAAATATTTTATATATATAAAATGATATAAATATACGTCTTCCCTATCATTTTTTAATATATCTTCATACTCTTTTCTATCAATTAGATAATAATTTTTATCTTTAAAATTCATTAATTACTCTCCTTCTATTTGCTAAAAGATCTACCAGATTCTCTTTTAGATTTGTCGCTAATATTTTCTCCATGGCCACCTTCATAATATCTTCCATCTTTTCTAGAATAACCACCCCATTGATGAGTGTGTCCATCATTATGATCTTCAAATTTGTCATATTTAGGATAACCAGTATTTCTATCTCTTCTAATTTTTGATTCGTCTGACATGTAATACTCCTTTCTAATCAAAATACTGTTGTGTGTATGGAGTAAAATTTTTAGATGACACATCAATATTCCATCTTTTTAAACAAATTTGCATTTCATTATCATACAATATATCTGTTTTTTCTGAAAATAGTACACTTTTAGGACCATCAATTATATGATTAGCACATCTGCATATATATTCAATTCTATTTTTAAATTCAAAGAACAACCAATTATCACTATTTTCTAAAGATAAATTAATTATTTCATTTTTAGCAACGTATGTTTCAATTTTAGGAGAATAAGACAAAAATATAGCTTCATCAATAATAGAAATCAATTCAGAAATCATAAGAGTATTTTTATTATCCTTTTCAGGATTAAACATATAGAAATTGGGATTAGCAAAAATACTTTTAGCGTTATTTTTACCTATTATATAATAAGTATCAATTATTCTCTTACTATATTTTTTTTCTTTAAAACTTAAAATATAACTTTCAAAATCAATAAATTCTGCAATTTCTTCACCTGTAAATCCACAAAAAATCATTCTTTTTCTAAGTTCATCATAATATTTTTTTTTGTTTGTAGAATAATATAAGCAAAGTAAATCAGATAATAACAAGCCTTCAGTATAATTAAATTCCATACAACCTCCAATAAATGATTTATTACTTTTTTATACTAGCATCAAATATTTAGAAAGTCAATAAATATTATTTATTTGCTAATATATTGATGAATAGTAATAACTTATTTCTTCTTATTTTTTCTTTCCTCTAATATTGTATCCATAAGTTCTGCAAAACCATAGAACATATCTTCAGCTATCCACATCAAATCTACTTTTTGATAATCTATACATTCATACATAAAATCACTTATATCAGCACAACTATATTTAAAGTTCAATTTATAAACATTTTTATAATTTACATACTGATAATATTGTTCTATTAAATCAATTAAATACTTTTGTGCTTCGTCCTTGATATTTTTATCATCACACATATTCACAATAGTACTTAAAGAACATATGGTCTTTTGAAATAAACTTCTTATTTTCATTATTCTACCTCTTATAATCATAAAATATCATAAATAAGATTTTAAGTAAATATTTTTAAAATCAAAAATGGTTCTACATAAAATATAAAGAAAAATGTGCATTTAAGCACACTATTTATTTCTTTTTATAATATCATTTCTATTTTCAATAAGTTTAATAATATTATCAATTTCTTCAATACTACTTTTATCATTAAGTTTACTTATTAACATATTAATATTATCTTCAATACCTTTTACCATCTCATTACTAACTGGATCAGAATATTTAAGTTTATCAATTAATTTGTTTTTATATTCACCATTTAATTTTGATATATTATTAATTTTGAATATCATTTCATCAATAAATTTAGTTTTATTTTTTGTATTAGTATCTAATTTTTTATTTCTTTTATTAATGAACATTATTGTTACTACTGTTGTAAAATATATTAAACCAGATTCAATTGAAATTATTGGAATACCATTTCCTGATGAATATTCATGATTACTAGTATAATTTATATAAAACATAATTCCCAAATACATAAATGTACCAATATATATAGGAGTGCTTACTGCTATTTCTTCAGGAGTTCTATCTTTAACAATAAGAATTACAATAGTTGTTAAAACAAATGCTACTATCGCAGAAATTACACAGTTTATATAATTGTTATGATTCCATGGAGTAATAAAATTATCAGATATTTTATTTATTGTATCAGGTAAATAAACTTCTTTATTATAGCTGCAATCAAAACTTACTGATGTTACTTTCATGCCATTAACAGTTTCAGGTATAATTAAAGCACCACCACTACCCTTATAATGAGTTAATTCAACATTTCCATCTTTAACATTATATTCAAATGGAAATTCAATATAATTAAAATCAACAACTTCTGAATCATTTAATATATTAACATTTAATTCATTATTATTTTTAAGTTCTTCGCAATATTTACCTCTATAACAATTGATAGTAATATTTTTAAAATTCTCTACTGGTAAATATGTTATGTTATCTGAAATATATATATTTTTAACTTTATCATTTTTAAATGAATCACTTATTGATGTTACTTTAACTCCATCATATTCATGTGGAATAACTAATGTTTCACTTATTCCTTTATATTCAGTTATTTCTAATGTATCATTAACTTTATTATATGAAAAACTTTCTATATTTTTTGTATATTTATCTTTTTCACTATCAGCTATCTTTTCATAATCAATTCCATTCTTTTTAGCGTATTCAAGAACATAATCATTATTGTTAAATTTAATTTTAATGTCTCCATAATATTTTTCATTAGTAAGTGAAAATATCAAAGCAAGTGTAATTACAAATGAAATTGCTATAAAAATTATCTTTTTCTTCATATTACTCGCCTACTTTCTTACCACAATAAGGACAAAATACTGCATCATTTGGTAACTTTTTACCACAACTACTACACACACTACCAGTCATATTATTACCACATTTAATACAAAATTTAGTACCACTAACATTTTCATATCCACAATTACTGCATACTGTTGAATTATCATTTTTAGTAAAAGCACCAACTACATTTTTATTAACTGTATCACTTACTTTTGATGAAACACTGCTCATAACGCCAAGTCCTACTCCCATATTAGTAAATTGACCAACTGCATTATTAGAAGCCATTTTATCAAGAACGTTATATTGTCTTTCATCTTGATAACTATATCCTTCAGTTTCTCTTTTATGTGCTTTTGCTTCACTATCAATAATTGTACTTTTAGCCTTAGTTTCTTCATCAATTAATGTTACTTTTTGTCTTAATTGAGCTTCTGCTACTGCGACACTTTGTTTAAAATATAATTCTTTAAATTCAAGATATTGCTTATCATCTTCAGGCTTCATAACAGTAGTTACAAAGAACTTTTCAAGTTCAATACCAAATTCTTCAAAATCGCTAGCAAGTAGATTTTTAAGTTCTTCACTAAACTCATTTAAATGACTATCAATTTCAAATATACTTATTTCATTTTTATTAATAATTTTAGCAATATAAGATTTAACTTTAACAAGTATAAATGAACTAAAGAATTCATCAATATTTTCTCCGTCAAAATTATCTTTAATACCAACTAATTTTAATAATAGTTTTCTTGAATCAACTACTTTAAATCTCATTTCTCCACAAGCGCCTATTTGTATAGGAAACTTATATGTAGGTTCTAAAAATTCAATTTTACTACTAGTACCCCACCTTGATGATTTAATAGACTTATCTATAAAGTATACTTCACAATGAAATGGACTTTTACCACCTGTTGGTAAATTAATTAAATTTCTAAGTAGTGGTATGTTATTTGTTTCAAGTGTATATCTACCTGAGCCAAATAAATCTAATGCCTTTCCATCCTTATAAAGTATAGCTTCCTGTGATTCATGTACAATTAGTTGACTACTTGTATTAAAATCAGTTTTAGGATACTTCCATACAATATTTTCATCATCTTTCTCTTTCTTTATTATTTCAAATAAAGCCATAATATTCACCTTTCCTTTTCTATATTATTCTTTCTCTAATACTTCAACATAATCTTTATTATCAAATTTACCACATATCCAGCCATTAACTTTAAATCCTGTTTCTATATTATACCAGATTTCACATAATCCATTTGAACCCTTTCTACTATCAAGAACATCATATATGTCATCTTTTCTAACAATTCCTTTTTCATAACTATAAACATCATCATCACTTCTTATATTAATATGATCAGCAATTACTTTAATTTGATCTATTGATGTATTTCTATCATTTGATTGAGTAGGAAGTGGTGAAGTATTTATAATAACACTAATTATTCCTATTATAAATGTTAATATGTAGAAGAATGTATTTAATATTTTTTTATCTTTTGGTATATAGTTTTCAGTAAACTCTTTATTGCTTTTTAATATTTCTTCTTTTTCTTCTTTAGTAACAATAAGTGGTACTTCTTTTATTCCCCAGGAAGGCTTAATAAATAATAGTGCAATATTAAGTAAAATTATAATATATGTAACAAATGTTGCTGCATTACCAAAATTATGAAGCTTTAAAATAAATAATAACTCTAAAAACACATTAACTATATACATATATTTAGATACTTTATTTGATTTTCTACTAGCAAATCCTAGAAAAAATGCAATTGCAGTGATTATACCAACTAATAATTGATATGAAAAAAAATTTTTACCTTCACTAATTAAACTATAAGTTTCACCAAGATAATTATAATAACAATAATTACCAGTTAAAGCAATCATGCATCCTGCCATCATAGCAGATAACACAAATGTAATTAAGATATATGAAGTTGAACACTTATTTCTTTTTTCTATAACATCATATCTTTTAGATAATTCTTCTTGTTTTTCTCTTTCTTCTTCAAGCATCATTTGTTTGAATTTCTGATACATATCACTATCTATATCAGTAGATTTCTTATTAATGATTTTTCCTACTGCTGTAATTAAATCTTGCATAGAACCAACTTTATCTATACATAGTGCTTGTAACATTGAAAACTCTTCTGGTAATTCATAAGCATCCATCTTACTATAAACTGGAATCAATACTTTTTTCTTTTTATTTTTTATTAAGTCTAAGTATCTACTCCACTCATTTTTAACCCATACTGAATTTAAATTATCAGCATTAGTACCTACTACTAACATAACTTTTGAACTATTAAGTGCTGAAAAGATATATGGTTCATATTCTTCACCAAGTTTATCAGCAAGAGTAATTCTAGCAAAGAAAACTTTATAATTTAAATCAGTTAATTTATTATATATATCCTGAGCAATAACACTATCGGGAGTTCTATCTCCATTTTTATCTCCTTCTTTATAACAAATAAAGATATCATAATCTTCTTCATTATTAGAAATTTCAAGTGCTTTCTTTTGAATATTACTAATAGTTTTTGCTTCTTCTTTATATATGTTTAATGCATCTCCATAAGCTTTGCTAATTATTATTTTATAATCAGGATCAGTTAAAACAGATTCATACTTTGTTCTATGACAAGTAATCATTTTCTTTTTAGTTTTTGGATCATCTACATATTCAACACCATATCTACAAAGTATTAGTCCCCAATGAGCTTCTAACTGATTTTCATCTATTTCAAGTATAGTTTCATATACACCATATGCTTTATCAAATTCATTTGATAGTCTTAAATTATTAGCTCTATTATATAAATTTAAAAGTTTTTCATTATCAACGCTTGGTAGAGTCATAGTGCTTTTACAATATAAGCATTTACCTATATTACTACCTTCAACTACTTCTATATCTCCACCACACATCTTACATTTAAAGACCATTGTTACTGCCTCCATACTAAACATATTTTACCATAGATACATTTATATTTCAATTGTAACCAAATGAATTTAGAAATAAAATATTTTTATATTAAAAAGAAAATAAAATACTTTTAACTTATTCAGGTAATATTTAAAAATGCATTACAATTTTCATTAATAATTTATCGCATAATAAAAAAGAAAACGCATTAAGCATTTTCTTCATTATCATTTATTGCTTCTACTGTTTCTTCATTTTTATCATCTGTTAAGAATTTTTCTTCTAAAACTTCAGCAGCATCATCATCTAATAATTCATTTTTAAGAATTACTTCAATGTTATTGTATTCTTTAGCACCAGTTCCGGCAGGAATTAGTTTACCAAGAATAACGTTTTCTTTAAGTCCGTGTAACATATCACATTTACCACGAGTTGCAGCATCAGTTAAGATTCTTGTAGTTTCTTGGAATGAAGCAGCAGATAAGAATGAATCAGTTTCAAGAGATGCCTTAGTAATACCAAGCATAACTGGTTTACCAGTAGCTGGAACTCCACCTGCTAAAATAACAGGTTTATTGATTTCAGCAAATTCTCTTAATGGAACTGCAAGTCCTTCAATAAGGTTAGTATCTCCTGGATCAATAACTTTAATCTTAGTAATCATTCTTCTAACAACAGTTTCAACATGTTTATCAGAAACATCAACACCTTGACTCTTATAAACTTTTTGAATTTCTTTTAAGATATATCCTTGAACAGTTGTTGGATCAGTAACAGCAAGTAATTCTTTTGGTGAAATACTTCCTTCTGTTAATGGATCTCCAGCATTTACCATATCACCTTTTTCAACTCTTAATTTAGCGTTGTATTGAGTAACATGTTCACGAGTTTCAACATCATTTGTAATATATATCTTAAATCTATTATTTTTATCATCAGTAATCTTAGTAATTTTACCATTAATTTCAGCAATAGTTGCTTTTGCTTTTGGTATACGAGCTTCAAATAGCTCTTCAACTCTTGGAAGACCTTGAGTAATATCAGCAGCAGATGCAACACCACCTGTATGGAATGTACGCATTGTTAATTGTGTACCTGGTTCACCAATTGATTGAGCAGCCATAATACCAGCAGCTTCACCCACTTCAACAACATTTCCAGTTGCAAGGTTAAGACCATAACATTTTTGACAAATACCATTTGGACATTTACAAGTAAGAACACTTCTAATTTCCATTTTAGTAATTCCAGCTTTTTCAATCTTGTCAGCTATTCTTTCAGTGATTAAAGCACCTTTATCAATAAGTACTTCCTTAGTTTCAGGATGTAATACTTTTTGATTAGAATATCTACCAACAATTCTATCTCTAAAGCTTTCAATAACGCTTCCACTCTTTTCATCAGTAAATGCTTCAACTTCAATACCTTGAATAGTTCCACAGTCTTCTTCTTTAACAATGATATCTTGTACTACATCAACTAAACGTCTTGTTAAGTATCCAGCATCTGCAGTCTTAAGTGCTGTATCAGCTGTACCTTTTCTAGATCCGTGTGTTGATAAGAAGAATTCTTGAACGTCTAGTCCTTCACGGAATGAAGCAAGAATTGGAATTTCCACTTGACCACCATCTGGTTTAGCCATAATACCACGCATACCAGCAAGTTGACCTAATTGGTTAGCAGAACCTCTGGCTCCAGAATTAATAATCATTGAAAGTGGATTTTCTACATCTTGTTTTAATATATCACCAAGTTTACCTTGTACATTAGTAGTAGCATCAGTCCATAATTTAATAACTTTATTATGTCTTTCTTCATCAGTTATAAGACCACGTTTAAATTGTTTATTAATCTTTTCAATAGTAGCGTTAGTTTCCTCTATAATTGTTTCTTTTTCATGGTTAACTGGAATATCAGAAAGTGAAATAGTTATACCAGACTTAGTACTATATTTAAATCCTATATCTTTTAATTTATCTAAGAATATAGAAGTTTCAGTTGTTTTATATCTCTTAAATATTTGAGCAATTATTTTTCCTAAATCTTTTTTAATTAAAGCAGGAACACATGGCATTTTAGCTACTTCTTCAGGTAAGTTTTTACCTTTTTCAATAAAGAATTTATCTGGAGTCATAACTTCAATGTTTTCTTTACTTCCTTCTTCAACATAAGGATAAGTATCTGGAAATATTTCATTAAATAAAATTTTACCAGCAGTTGTTACTAAATATTTATCTTTTTGTTCATCAGTCCATACTTTATGTTTGAATTCTTTAGTTGGAATACAAATTCTTGTATGAAGTGTAATTTCACGTCTTTCATAAGCCATTAATGCTTCATTAGGATCTTTATATGCTTTACCTTCATTTGGTTCACCAGGTAATTCTAATGTTAAATAGTAGTTACCAAGAACCATATCTTGTGATGGAGTAACGATTGGTTTTCCATCTTTAGGGTCAAGTATATTATTAGCACCTAGCATTAATAATCTTGCTTCAGCTTGAGCTTCTTCACTAATTGGAATATGGATAGCCATTTGGTCACCATCGAAATCAGCGTTAAATCCGCTACAAACAAGTGGGTGTAATCTAAGAGCTTTTCCACCAACAAGAACTGGCTCGAATGCTTGAATTGAAAGTCTATGTAATGTAGGAGCACGGTTTAATAATACTGGATGTTCTCTTATAACATCTTCAACTACATCCCATACTCTTTCATCTTGAACATCAATAATCTTTTTAGCAGCTTTAATATTATGTGCAATACCTCTTTCAACAAGTTGTTGCATTACATATGGTTTGAATAATTCAAGAGCCATATCTTTTGGTACACCACATTGATACATTTTAAGACTAGGTCCAACAACGATAACTGAACGACCACTATAGTCAACACGTTTACCAAGTAAGTTTTGTCTAAATCTACCTTGTTTACCTTTTAACATAGAAGATAATGATTTAAGTGGTCTATTACCTACACCTGAAACACTTCTTCCACGTCTTCCGTTATCTATTAAT
>UMJX01004527.1_pt1 | contig 52130 bp, 82 predicted proteins | sample 1966131 | NCBI WGS metagenome assembly UMJX01 (sample SAMEA4836162, study PRJEB28245) | human gut metagenome | biome: gut microbiome; material: fecal sample | place: Denmark | collected 2008 | reverse complement strand
ATCATAGGCGAATTTAAATACATTGCAAGAGATAGAGATAATAAATTATTCTTATATGAAAAAGAACCATATAAGAATAGCGATAAGAATTGGGTGCATATTGGAGTCAATTGTTTTTGTTTAAATCATCGTATCTGTGTTGATTTCCCTATGGTTAAGTGGGAAGATGAAGAACCGTGGCTTATTGAAGATTTAAAGAAGTTAGAAGTTGTGGAAGAATATGAATATTTAAATAAATAGGTTGGTGTGAGAATATGGTAATTAATGATTTAATGGATTTAATAAAAAAGTTGTTTGGCGATGATTATGAAAGCATAGTTATAATTGATTCAAGCAATAGACAAAGACACGAAGCAGAGAGGTTGACAGTTAAGGAATTGAAAAAATATGATATAAATAAAATATATAATATATCGGCAGAAGATGATAAAATATATATTTGTTTTTAATGATAGGAGGAATTGAAAATGGACATAGAAGAAAAGTTGTGTAGGTATCCAGAGTATTTTACAAAACAAGGTAAATACATTTGGGAGAATGGTCTGGAAGGGCAGGTAGAAGATATAATGGAGAAGATTCCATGTAGTAGAGAAATGGCAATCGAATATGTTTATTTGATGAATAGAGCATTTAATGGAATTGATTAAATAAATTAAAATAATAGTTGACAAACATATATGGTTGTGTTATTATAATCTTGCAAATAGATTTTCACCTTTATTAAAACCTTGTCGGTGGTATAGGTTAAACCGTCATAATGGGTATTAGCCAAGCGGTAAGGCATAGGACTTTGACTCCTAGATACGTTGGTTCAAATCCAACATACCCAGTAAGGAAAGTTAGCTCAGATGGTAGTAGCGTTCGGCTCATAACCGATAGGTCGTAGGTTCGATTCCTACACTTTCCATTTGTAACAAATAAATAAAACATTAATCAAGAAAGGAAACAAAGAAATGGAAGAAAACAAAATGAGAGAAGAAAGAACAGAGAATTATGAAGAAATGACCACAAAAGAGTTGTTTCATAGATGTTTAGACAAAGGTATTGAATGTCCTATTAAAAAGCCAAGAGAGTATTATATTGAGTTGTTAAAAGGGGTTAAAACAAAAGAAGAAGCAAAGCAAGATATTATTATCGAGAAGCTTGATAAAGTTCAAATGCAGAATGGTATTATACTGTCAGCAATAGGAGATATAATTTTTGTTATGCTGGACAGAAAGGATAAGTTAGATTTGAATGTTACACATAAAGCTAGTTTGTGTGTTTGCCTGACAACTATTTCATTATCACTCAAGGAAATACAGGAAGATGTGGGAATGTGTACAGAAGGAGAAGTGAATCAAAGTGATAAAGAAGCAAATGACGTTTTAGATATGATTTTAGAATTATTAAAATAATGTCTTGACAAAATAAAATAATATGGTATACTATTAGTAGACAAAAAGCAATGTAAGCAGGTGCGAATATAAAGTATCGTTACATTGCTTTTTGTACTATGTAGAGGTAGGTAGAGAACAACGATGGATATTGATGTAAAAATATCAGAAAGGTTTTCATCCTACATCATGGACTGGGATTATGAAAAGTATTTAGTAATTGGCGGCTATGGTAGTGGCAAGAGCCAAGCAACAGCACAGAAGATAGTGTTAAAGTTATTACAAGAAAAGCGTACCTGTTTAGTTGTAAGGAATGTATTTACAACGATAAAGGATTCTTGTTTTGAGATATTAAAACAAATTGTTAGTGATATGGATTTGTTATCATTTAAAGACAAAGACAAAAACAAAATAGTGTTTGTTAAGTCTCCAATGGAGGTACGTTTTCCAAACGGTAGCAGAATTATATTCAGAGGTATGGATAATACAGAGAAGATAAAGTCCATACATGGGGTTTCTATTGTTTGGATGGAAGAATGTTCAGAATTAAATTACAAAGCTTATACAGAGATATTAGGACGTGTCAGACAGCCTAATATGACATTGCATTTTATATTAACGTGTAATCCTGTAGGAAGGGAAAACTGGGTGTATGATTTATTTTTTACACATACAGAAAAGAAGGAAGACAAAATTATCAAGAAGACTGTACAGGATGAAGAAGAGTTATATAGACGTAAGACATTAGTAAACAAAAAGAATGGTGTTTATTATCATCATAGTACAGTTGATGACAACCCTTTTTTGCCGCAATCATATATAGATAATCTTGAGGAATTAAAGTATATTGATGAATCATTGTATCAAGTAGCCAGATTTGGTAAGTTTGGTGCAAATGGAACAAAAGTGTTACCGAATTTTACAGTTGCTACAAATGCAAAAGAATTTAAAGCAGTTGTACATAGGATTCCATCAAAATTTCATTTCTTCGGTTTTGATTTTGGTTTTGAAACATCATTTAATGCTCTTATTTCTTGTTGTGTTGATGATACAGAAAAGGTTTTATATATTTATGATGAAGTATATATGAATAACATAACGGATGATAGGTTTTCTAAAAGGGATGATGTACAAAAGGTAAAAGAGAGGTCTATTGCATTAGATAAACCAATTATATGTGATAGTGCAGAACCTAAAACAATTAAGTATTACAGACAAGAGGGTTTTTATGTTAAGAAGTGCAAAAAGTACATTGGCAGTAGATTGCAGAACACAAAGAAAATAAAGAGGTTTAAAAAGATTGTTTGTTCGCCTCGTTGTGTAAACACAATCATAGAGTTAAAAGATTTAGTTTATGCAAAGGATACAAAGGATGAACCAATATACGACCAATTTAATATTGACCCACACACGTTTAAGAGTACCACATTGCTAGGCGTGTATAAAAGGATGGAAGAATCGGGGAAAGCTGAAATGCTAATCCGAACGGAAGTTATATGGTGTATGGCTGTATAACACGTGCAACGCATAGGAATTGAGGAAACAATAATATTCCCAAGAGCCATTGTGAGTTAGAATAGGAGGTTGCAAGTAATGTATGAAAGAAAGCAAGTAAATACATTAGCAAAGGAATATGAACAAGTATTAGATATTTATACAGTCGATAAGTATGGAAGTGTTTATGGTAATAATGGAATAGAATTAAAACAAAATAACAATAATAAAGGTTATAAACAAGTAAGTTTAAAATTAAAAAACAAAAGGAGATATAAGAAGTGTTTTGTACATAGATTAGTGGCCTATGGTTTTGTTGAAGGGCATACAACACAAAACAAAGAAGTAGACCATATAGACACAAACAAATGTAATAACAAATGGAACAATTTAAGATGGACTGATAGAAAAGGAAATATGAGTAATAATAACACAGTTGTTAAGATGTGGAATCAGAATGGAAAGGAATGTTTTGTTTATGATTACAGATTAAATTTTGTTGGAAAGTTTGGTTCTGTAGACGAAGCAGAAAAAGCAATAAACAGAACAATACATGGTATTAATACAAGAGTAAAGGAATATTATGTTTTAGATAGTTCAGACTTAAAGAAAGTTCTGAAAATAAACAGAAAACAAAAACTACAATCCGTAGTTATAACTGACATTGAAACACATAAAAAGTTTTATTTTTATTCCAATAGAGAAGCAAGAAGATTTTTTGATAATAAAGTAAACATAACACAAGCGATTCAAAAGAATTGGACTGTAAAAGGAAAATATAAAGTTCGTAGTCTAAACTATAAAAAGTTAATAGGTATGCTAGACTTATAGGAATGACAACTATAAGAGGACATGGATAAAAAGCCAAGTCGATATATCGTAGTGCCTTGTGGTATGCATTAGATAATTATACAGTGGCAGATATAAAAGAACAAAAAACAAATAGTAGAGCAGGATAAGGTTTAATGTGAAATGTGGAAAGGAGGACAGAGAAAATGAACAATAGCAAGTGGAATAAAAAAGGAGGTAATATAATATGAAAGATGTGCAACAAAAAATTGTTCTGCTGGTATACAAACCGTGTTTACTATGTCATTAAGACGTAGTCAGTTTTTGGTTAAGAATTTTACAAATAATCAAATCACAGTAAAACTTGGAGACAATGAATCTTACAGTATAATCGGTGCAGGAAGTTGGGAGCGTGTATTTAATAACATAGAAGATAGAAAAAGTGGAACAAGTGAAGCAACAAACATTGTTAAGGTTACAGCGGTAGAAGAAGGACTCGTTGAAGTTGCTAGTGTTGATTTTTAGGTGATAGTATGATTAAAAATAACAGAAATAATGAACAAATATATGGTCGTAATGATATGATAATGTTAGACCCGAATAACAAAATTTATGGTAGCCTTGGACTCGCTGACAATTATGTTATGAAAACAGAAGAGGGAACAAGATTGACATTAAACAATCCAAAACAGGGTAGATTTGCTGATGTATTAACAGAATTTAATATATATGGACGGAGCGAACAGTTTTCGACAACAGGTGTTCAACTGTTTAATGAAAATATTGAAATAAAGAATAGAGGAGTAACTATAAAAATAAATGGTTCAACTGCTACTTTTGTTGGGACTGTTTCTGATGAATCTAATTATAGAGTTAATTATCAAAAAAAAATAAAATTAAAACCCGGAAAATATACAGCTAGTTCCTCAAATGAAAAAATAGTAGCTGATTTTTCAGTGAAAAAAGCTAATGATGAAATAATATATAATAGTCATATAGAGATTGACGGAACGGAAGAAGTAAGGATTAGAGTACTATTTGGGTTAAGACCATCGGCTAAAGGTGATATTATTAATGAAACAACTAATATTATGCTTAACGATGGAGATATAGCACTTCCATACGAACCATACACTGGCGGTAAGCCATCCCCATCGCCAGATTATCCACAGGAGATTAAGAGTGTTGTGAATCCAATTGTGAAAGTAACAAATGAAGATGGGTTAAAGGTTCAATCTGTTACATTTAACAATATCACCCTTAACGCAATTCCAGTCACAAGTGGTGGCAATGTCACAATCAATGGTCAGCAATGGATTTGTGACGAGGTAGACTTGGAGAGAGGGGTGAAGGTGCAGAGGGTAAAGAGTGTCGACATATCCTCGCTGGACAAATCTTTTTGGATATTTCGTAATGACATTGACGCTAATGTATCTGCGACGAGATATTCAAACGAAGCGGTCATAGTAGATTTCAGAGCTAGAGCACCTGCTATGAGTAACATACTCCCAGCGGGCGTAGGCAATGATGTAAATACATTTAGGCTTGTGGCTACTCCCCTATATTTATATCAATTCAATCTGGACTCTTCTAAATTTCCTACCGTTAAATCATGGGTTGAATACTTGGAAGCTAATACTGTGCTCATTATATATGCTCTCGCCACTCCCATCGAAACTCAGCTCACCCCTGCTGAAATTGCCGCCTTTAATGTATTTACAACATATTATCCAGTAACTATTGTTGAGAATAACTATAATACATGGATGAAAGCAACATACAAATCCACAGAATCAGTTTAAAAGTGGTGATTGTATGGAATGAACGAAGGATGGAAAGAATTAAGTGAAGAAGAATCAAAGAAGGAGTAGAAATGATATTTAAGAATAGTAAATTATTTGAATTAAAAAGAGTAAAGGATGTACAAGAGCAGAGTTTAAAAGGTGTACATGATGATTATATGATAGGTTTATACAATGGTTTAGAGTTAGCCGTTGCAATTATGGAAAATAGAAAACCTGTGTATTTATCTTGTATAAAAGAACCAGAACAAATTGAGAATATAGAAAAACAAGAAGTAGGGAGAACTTGTTATAATGGTATTATTGTAAGGAAGGAAAGTTAAGTGATTAAACTTGACAAAACATAACAATAAGTTCTCTTGTATATAAGGTCTATAAATTTTTATATATAATAGAGGTGTTTATATGATTGATAATAGTCTTGTTATTGGATATGGTGTAGTTGCATTGACAGCAATAGTTGGTTTATTTACAACATTGTATAAGCCATTAAATGAAAATACAAAACAAATGACAGAGTTAATAGTTAAAATGGGAAAGCTTACAGAAGAGTTAGAGAAACAAAATAGAGATTTTGAAGAATATAAAAAACATGTTAGTAAATCACAACAAAAACAATGGGATGAAATAAATATGCATGGAAAGGAAATCATAGAATTAAAACATGATTTTGAAATGTGTAGACAAGAAAATGGAAAGGAGAATAAACATAATGTTTAAGAATTGTGTATTTAAACCAGACGTTAATACAATTAAGTGGTGTAAGGCAACAGGAGTTAGAGCAATTAAAACAATGGCACAAACAGCAGTTGGTGTTATTGGTGCAGGAACGGTAATTAGTTCTGTAGATTGGAAAATGGTAGTATCTGCTAGTATTGTAGCAGGTGTTGTGAGTGTTTTAACAAGTATTGCAGGTATTCCAGAAGTAGGTGTTAATAATGAAAACATTTAGAGCAAATGGTGAAGGAATGAAAATTGTAAAAAAGTTTGAAGGATGCCAGTTAAAAGCCTATAGGGATGAAGTAGGAGTTTGGACTATTGGATATGGCATTACAAACTCTGATAAGGGTATCACAGGTAGAACAATTAAAAGTGGAATGAGGATAACAAAAGATACCGCTAACAAATGGCTTTTGGAATCTTTAAGAAAGAAATATTCGCCTTTAGTTAACAAATATGATAACATTTATCATTGGAATCAAAATGAGTTTGAAGCACTTGTGTCTTTTTGTTTTAACATTGGAAGCATTAAAATGTTAACGGCAAATGGAACAAGAACAAAGAAGCAGATTGCAGAGAAAATGTTATCTTATAATAAGGCAGGTGGAAGGGTTTATAGAGGCCTTACAAGACGTAGGAAAGCAGAAAGAGCATTATTCTTAAAGGCAGTAGAACCAACTACTTATAAGGATATATTTCCTGTATTGCCACCGAGAGGATATTTCCAAATTGGTGATGGATATAAAACATATACAGAATATCCAACGCAGATTAAGAGAGTACAAGAACTACTTAATTGGTTAGTAGATGCCAATTTGAAGATTGATGGTAAATATGGAGAAAGCACAGCAAAAGCAGAAGAAAAAGCACAGAGAATGTTTAAATTAACCGTAAATGGTAAGTTTGGAAATGCAACATTAAACAAAGCAAAGAAATACAAAAAATAGCAATTAGCACCCTTTGGGGTGCTATTGTAGTATATGGATATAAAAGGAGTAGTAAAAGATGAACATTGATGTAATAGGATTAGAAAAACAAAAGTCAAATGATTGTTTGATTGCCGCTAAAACATTTCCGTATTTTATCTTTGGAAATTTTATAAAAGGAGACAGAGGGAACATTTATAGAAATGAGGTCTATGAGTTAATACAATATTTCTTAGATTATCAGTGTGGGGCAGATTTTAAGCCAGAGGGGACAAAGGGGGATTATATCCCATCAAATTACAAGTTTAAAAAGATAAAAACATTAATTGATAAAGAAGCAAGGTTTATGTTTTCGCAACAACCAGAAATTAAGGTAAAAGCAAGGTTGACGGATGATAAGAGTTTACAGGATGCTGAGTATCTACAAACAGTAGTAAATGAGGTATTAAAGAATAGTGGTTTCTCAAATCTTTTGTTACAAAGTGCAAAGGATTGTTTTGTTGCTAAAAGGGTAGCCGCACTGGTAGACTATTCAGAAGAGGACGGAATTGCAATTCATTTTTATAATAGTTTGCAATTTTATTATGAGTACCAGTATGGAACAAATAAGCTAATCAAATTTGTTTCATTTGAATGTGTTGAACAGGATATAACAGTGGGAGGTTCATTGTATTTGGTGAATGAATATATGGTTCGCAATGGTGTTGTTTATATGAGTTCTGCGATTTATAAAGGTTCGGGGGTTTTATCGGAGAAGTTAATTGAGGAACATAAAACAGATTTAAAACAAATACCTGTGGCGATTATTATTAATGATGGAACATTAATGAATAAAAGAGGTATGTCAGAGGTTAGACAATTGACAGAAGGAGAGGCAACTTACAGTAAGTTGGCAAACGCAGATGTAGATTGTGTTAGAAAGGGAATGAATCCGATTAGATATACTGTAGACATGAGCAGAGAGACAACAAAGAATCTTAGTTCTTCCGCAGGTTCTTACTGGGATTTAGAACATAATATGAATTTGGATGAACCAACCCCAATGATTGGAACATTGTCACCCGATATGGGACATACAGAAGCGTTAAAAAATACGCTTGACAGAATTAATTCTGAAATGTACAATGAACTTGACATTCCAAATATTTCTGAGGAAACATTAGTGGGAACAATCACAAGTGGTAAATCAATCAAAGCGTTATATTATTCTTTGATGGTTCGATGTGACGAGAAATTTAAAACATGGAAACCCGCAATAGAAAACATAATAAAATTTGTTTTGGAAATTGTTTTATTAAACAAAGACATGACAAAAACAATTTATGAGATTCCACAGTTAAATGATGTTGAATATGATATTGTGATTAATGAAAAGTATGCATTATTAGATGATGAACTGGAAGAAAAATCTTCTGATATGGAAGAAGTGCAAAATAATTTACGTTCTGTAAAATCGTATCTGAAAAAACATAGACATGAGGATTTGATAACTGACCAACAAATTGATGAAGAAATTTTACAGATTGTTTATGAAAAGAGTATGTTTGATGGAGCGATTGCAAATCCTGTTTTAGAGGATAGAACACAAGATGAAGGGGCAGACATTGAAGTAAATAAACAAGTTGAAGAAGAAGAAATAAATCAGAAATTGGAAGAATAGTTATTGACAAATAATAAATGTTGTGTTAATATATAATCATAAGAAAGGGGAAACAAAAAGAAGGAGGATAGTAAGATGAAAAAATATCGAATATTGGTGTATGAAAATTTGTCAATTGGATATTGTTATCTAACGGAGGAAATTGTTGAAGCAAAGACAGAGAGTGAAGCAATTAAGAAAGTCGAATTGATATTGTTTGAAAAAAGATACATAGATGATGTTAGTGGGTTAGCTTATAAAATAATTAAAGTATCATAAAACATACAGAGGTGATGCAGATGGTTAAGTTTAGCTTAAAGTCAGCGGAAGAAATTAGAAGAACACTAACAAAGAAACAGGAAAAACAAATATATCAACTTTATTTAGATATGTATAAGGATGTGTCTAAGAAATTAAAGAAGATAGGTAGGTATAGCAAACTGGAAAAAGTCCAGTTAATTATGTTAAAGCGAGAGATAGAACAACAGATAAAACAAATTGATAAGGAATTGAAAACAGGAATAAAAAACAGCATTAGAGATACATCAAGGGTGGTGGTAGAAGACACAAGAAAATTTTTAAGTAAATGTGGATTTAAAGATATAGAACAAGCTTTTTATTATGTTCCAGATACGATTGTAAAAAGAATAGCTTCTGGTGATGTATATAAAGGAAATTGGACGTTATCTAAAGCCATATGGGGGCATACAAGAGATTTTAATGCAAAGCTAGATAGAATCATAGCGAATGGCACAAAGTATGGTAAGAGTGCTTATGAGATTGCTAGAGATTTAGAGCAGTATGTTAACCCACAACAGGCAAAGAAAAGCAAAGCAATCAAGTTCCAACAATATAAAAGAGATAGTAAGGGTAAATTTGTCTTAGATAAAGATGGAAATAGAATACCAGAAGGAAAACAGAAAACATTTTATTTTGGAAACGTAGATTACAATGCACAGAGGTTGGTTAGAACAATGATAAGCCATGCATATCAACAAAGCTTTGAAATGGTAAATAAAAATGACCCATTTGTAAAAGGGTATATATGGCATAGTTCGGGTCAACATGGTAGAACTTGTCAGTTGTGCTTAAGTCGTGACGGAAGGCTATTTCAGAAAGATGAATTACCATTAGACCATCCAAATGGTATGTGTACGTTTGAAGCATATATACCAGATGATATGAGCACAATAGCTGACAAAATAGGTAAATGGTATAATTCACCTACAGGAACATATCCAGACATAGATAAATATGCGTTAGATTTTATGGGAGAATAAAAGATGAATACAAATGTAATGTGTGATAAGTGTAGGCATAATAACGTAGTTGGAAAAGGAAATCTAAAACAGAAGAAAGTAGTTGTTTATAGACAGGGAGAAAGGATTGTTTTAAATATAATATATTTTGTTTGTTTAGAATGTAAATCAATCGTAGTCGTACAGGTTGATAATGAAGAAACATTAAAAATAAAAGAATCATTATCAAGAACAATTATGCAGGCAGTAGAAACAAAAAGGGAGGGTGGTAAGGTAGGAAAGAAATTAAATTCTAAAAGAATTCGATTAACAGAATCATTAGATAAAAAGAGAGAAAAATTATTAGAAAAATATAAAAAAGAAGTGGAAAAAGTATTGACAGAAAATTAAAGAGGTGATATAATATGAGAGTAATATGTGATGGGTGTAAGAAAGAGTTTAAAATTAAACTCAAAAACAAAAAGGTGGGAGAATATAAGATAACCTATTTTAGGTGTCCAAAATGTGGAAGAGAATACACCGTAACATATGACAATAATAAAACAAAAAATTTGAGACTGAGAATTAAAACAGTCTTGGAAACACTGAATCATAATCCCGATGAAAGTGTAAGGATGAAAAAAGAAAGAGAACGAGCTTTTCTTGTGGAAATGTTGAAACAAGAGGAAGCAAAAATAAAAGCAAATATAAAAAAGGAGAATGATGATGGAAGAAAATAAAACAAATCCAAATGAAGAAACAAATACAGAAGAAAACAAAACAGAAGTGAATACAGAGCAGAAAGAAAACAAAACCGAAACAAATAAAATTAATGTTGAGGAAACAAAGAAGCAGGGTGTAAATGAAATCTTAGCCGCTTTAGGTGTGGACAGCAAAGAAGATTTACAGACGATTGTGAGCAAATATCAGCAAGAGCAGGAAAATAAAAAGACAGACTTAGAAAAAGCAAATGATTCTAATAAAACTCTTACAAAGAGACTTGTTGAGGAAAAGGAGCGTGCTGATATTGCAGAAGCGAAGCTTGCCGCTATTACGTTAGGAGCAAAGCCAGATTTAGTTGATGATTTAGTGATTGTTGCTAAGTCAAAGGCAACAGAGGATAAAAAGATTCTTGATGTTATCGAGGAAATCAAAAAGAGTAATAGCGGTTCTGTTTATTTTGTTTCAGAGGAAGAAAAGAAAGAGGATAAAAAAAATAGAAGAACAGTAACAAGAACAAATTCAAAAATGCAGGAGGAAAAACAGAAAGAAGAAAAAGAAGAGGGAACAGAGGGCAGTCTTGCAAAGAGATTATTTGCAAGAAAACAAACAACAAAAAATAGTTATTTTTCACATAGTTAGGAGGGTAAACAAGATGTTTAATCAAACAGGAATTAAAACAGAAAAGTATGGAAACATTACGCAAATTCTTAAAAATGTAGAATTGCAAGAATCAGTTGGAGTTGTTGTTGATGATTCAGTGGCAACGGCTGATAGTTTAGGAAGAAAGATTGTAAAGGCAGGCACACCATTAACTGGTGACCTTGATAACAGAACAACAGCGTTTACAGCGGCAAAAGCAGGTTCTTCTACTGAAAAGTCTGATGCAGTAGGAGTTCTTCTGCATGATGTGGATGTAACAATAGGGGATGCAAACGGAACACTTTTGATTTTTGGATTTGTTAATACAAACCGTATTGATACAACAACAAAAGCAAAGATTACAGAGCAGGTAAAAGAAGCATTGCCGATGATTAAATTCATCGCTTGTTAGGAGGTATAAGATGTCAATTTTTGATTTAATTATCAGTGGCGAGATTGTCGCTTATTGGGAATTATTACAACAGAATTTAGAGCCTTACATGGGGCAGGAGCTATTCCCAAACAATAAAAAGTTAGGATTAAAATTACAGTGGTTAAAAGGTGCAAAAGGGTTACCGATTGTTTTAAAACCAAGTGCTTTTGATGCATCTGCAATTCCAAGACCAAGAATCGGATTTGAGAAATTATCCGCAGAAATGCCGTTCTTTAAAGAATCAAAATATGTTGATGAAGAAATGCGGCAGGAGTTAAATAAAGTTATTGAAACAGGAAATCAAAGTATTATTGATTCCATTGTTAACATGATTTTTGATGATGAAATGGAACTGTTAAAAGGTGCGGCGGCACAGAGAGAGCGTATGAGAATGATGGCTCTTACAACAGGTGCTATTGCTATGGAGGGAAATGGACAGGTTTATGAGTATGATTATGGAATGCCAGACGACCACAAGAGTAATGTAACAAAAGTTTGGAGTGACCCTTCGGCATCAATTCTTACAGATATTAGAACAGCAAAGGATAAGATTCTTGAGGATACAGGGGTTGAGGTAACAAGAGCAGTTACTTCGTCAACCGTTATGGGATATTTCAGAAAGAATACAGAAATTAAGAAATCAATTTTTGTTCTTACAGATGGAGAAGGTTTTTTATCAGATGCGAAAATCAAGCAGCTTATTCTTGATGAATTAAACATTGAAATTGCAATTAATGATAAGAAGTATGTTGATGAAGCCGGAGACGTACAGAGATATGTTGAGGACGATGTTTTTGTTTTATTCCCAAGTGGAAATTTAGGACAGACATGGTTCGGAACAACACCAGAGGAATCCGACCTTATGTCTTTAGCGGCTTCAAATGTTAAGATTACTGATACAGGAGTTGCGGTTACAACAATGGCAAAAGAAGACCCAGTAAACGTGGAAACAAAAGTTACGCAGATTTGTTTACCAGATTTTCCAACAGCCGACCAAGTGTTTATTTACTCCGTTGACCAAGTTTAGAAAGGGGGAGTAAAAAATGTTTGTAACAATTAGAAAACCAACAAAATCTAATATGTTAAAGGTTACTATGAAACAATATGAAAACAAATACAAAAGATTAGGTTACATGATTGTTGGTGGTAGCATGAAGACAGAAGAAGTGGAAGGACCAGAGCATGAGGTTGTTGAGCAGGATATTATTGAGGAAGATTCAGAAGATATTGAATCCATTCCGATTAGTGAAATGAACAAAGAGCAACTTATGAGATTTGCAAAGGTTCATAACATAAATACAAAGAGTGCTAAAAATGTAGCAGAAGCAAGAAGAATTATTCAGAGAGCAGTTAAAGAAGCAAAAATGTAAAAAAAGGTTGTGTGTTTATGGATGCACTGAAAGAGTTAAAAATGAATGTAAGGGAAAACATAATCCCTTACTTTTCTGATGAAGAATTAGTTTATTATTTAGAAAAGAACAATGGGGACGTAAGAAAGGCAAGCTATGAGTGTTTAATTTTAAAGGCAGAAACAACAGGTTTAGATGTTAGTGGAGTCTCAACAAAAGACTCTTCTTCTTACTTTAAGATGTTAGCACAGAAATATGTAACACCAAACACAGGTACATTGTTATGAGAAATTTGAAATTTGAACTATACAAGATTGCAAGAGAAATACAGGTGCATGGAGAAACATATCACATAAATGAATTAGTTTGTGATGAATATGGAAAGCCAACAGGAGAACAAAAGAGTATCGTTGATGTAAGAGGACTTTTCCACACATCAAAAGGATATATAACAGAAAACATTTCAGACGGAACAAAAACACATTCAAAAGGTCAACCATTGTTATTGTTAAAGTATGAGGATTCAGAACCTATACAGAATGGACATATTTTAGAGATTGGTTCAAATCGATATAAGGTTGTTGAAAAAAATAATATACAAATGTATAACATTGTGTGCGACATATCATTGGAGTTGGTTGTTAATGGTAAGAATTAAAGCAGACGAGTTGTTAAACAATTTAGCACAAGCACAAACAAAATCGCAGATTGCTATAAAAATGTTTGCAACAGAGGGAGCAAAAAAGTTTCAAAATTATGCAAAGACACACAAAAGATGGACAAATAGAACAGGTCACGCAGTACAAAGGCTAACAGGTTTTGTTGAAACAGGGAGTGACAAAACGAGAATTTATATCAGCCATGGTGTTGATTATGGTAAGTGGTTAGAGTTAGCACACGAACGTAGATATGCAATTTTACAAGAAACAGTGCAGAACGTAAGTCCAGAAATTTTAAATGGATTTACAAGGCTGTTAGGACATTTGAGGTAGAAGATGGTGAAAGAAGTATCAAAACAAATTTATGATTTATTAAAACAAAATAATTTTGATGTGTATTTTCCATCACAACACAAAGGAGAGTGCATATCAAAATATGTTGTTATAAAACATGATGGAGCATATCAGCCATTAACAGTTTCGTCTGAAAGACCAATTTACACAATTATGTGTTATGTTCCAGGGCAGAGTTATTCAGAGCTAGAAAGTTTTGTTCTGGAAGTAAAAAGAACGATGAAAAATATTTTTCCGTTAGTCATGTATGCAGGAAATGAAACACCAAGCTATTATGATGATAGTGTCAAAGGGCATATGATTAGTTTCCAATATTATGGCACAAGAAAGATTGAGAATTGGAATTTGTAAGGAGGGAAAGGCATGGCAGTAACAAAGAAAGCCGCAAATGGAATCCCAACGATAGACGTATCGCTTGTTGTCGTTAGAACAACAGCAGTTGAGATAGCAGTTGACACAGCTAATAAGATTGCAGTTGAAGCACAAACAGAGGAAAGCGATGCAATAAAATTAGTTAAGTTGGGAAAACTGATTGCACAAAAACCGTCAACAACAACAATTACAGGGCACACAATCACGTTAACAGACAACGTGTTTATCCCCGATGTTGTTAAGATTTTTCAAGGTGGAACGGTTGGAGATAGTTCAGATGGTTACCCAACATATGAGCCACCAGCCGCAGGCAGTACAGACAAAGGGGAAGTATTTGATTTAGATTGTTATTCAGCAGTTTATGACAGTTCTGGACAAATCGTTAAGTATGAATTAATTACTTACCCAAATTGTCAAGGAACACCTGTTGTTTTAAATTCAGAGGACGATGTATTTAGATTACCAGAATACACAATCAATTCAGCACCAAAGAAAGGTCAGCCACCATATAAGATTAGTTATGTGGATGCATTACCAACAGGGTTTACAGCGGTAGCTAATGAAGAAGATACTAAACAAAATTCCCCTACCGTTATGAGTGGGAGAAAATCAACAGAAGTTTCAAGATTAGATTAAGGGAGTAAGAGAGAATGGCAGTAGAAGTAAATAGAGAACAGTTAGCGATAACAAGTATTGAAGAATTAAAACAATATGCACAAGGTGAGGTAGTTACTTTACCACCGTTTGCACCAACACAGCCGTTTGTTGCAAAACTTAAAAGACCATCACTTTTGGCAATGGCTAAAAATGGGAAAATTCCGAACGAATTATTAGTTAAAACAAATGAGTTATTTATGAATGATGGTGCGGCAGTTAACGCTTCGGATGATAATATGTTGAAAGAAATCTTTTCTGTTATTGACACAATAGCAGGAGAAGTGTTCGTACAACCAACATATGAGGAAATCAAAGAAGCAGGTGTTCAGTTGACAGACGAACAAATGTTGTTTATTTTTAATTACACACAGACAGGGGTAAAGAATTTAGAAAATTTTCGTGAAGACTAGAAACGTCGAAAACGTAATTGCAATTGCAAAAGAATTTGGTTGTTTGCCAAGTGAGGTAATGTCTATCAAAGACGAATACACAGCATATTGTTTTAATGAAGCTTGCATTAATGTTTTAATGCGGATTAAAAATAAAGAGACTCCGCATTGGATAACATTAGATAGTGGAAAAGAAAAAGAGAAAAGCTATACAAACTTTTCTGATTTTTACAAAGACATATAGGAGGAATAAGCATGGCTTTGAACATGGGTTCAGCGGTTGCTTTTCTTGAGCTTGACACAAGTAAATTCAAAAGTGGATTTAAGTCTGCAATTAGTGATTTAAAGGTGTTCCAAGCAAGTGGAGCAACAACGGAACAAAAATTAAAAGGTTTGAGCAGTGCATTTTCCACAGTAGGGGGAGGGTTAACAAAAGGTTTGACTCTCCCTCTTGTTGGTGTTGGGGCGGCTTCGGTTGGTGTAGCAACTAAATTTGAGAGTGCTATGTCACAGGTTGCGGCAACAATGGGAATCACGACTGAACAAATTAAAAATGGAAATAAAGATTTTGAGAACTTACAAAAGACGGCTTTGAATATGGGTGCTACAACAAAGTATACAGCCAGTGAAGCCGCAGAAGGATTAAATATATTAGCACAAGCAGGTTTGTCGGCAGACGAGTCTATTAAGGCAATCCCAACAGTTTTGAGTTTGGCATCGGCAGGAGCAATGAGTCTTGATAGTGCGGCAACGTATGTAACGGCTTCTGTAAAAGGTTTCGGAGATTCGATGGATAATGCTCAAAAGTATGCCGATTTAATGGCAAAAGGAGCAACATTGGCTAATACTGATGTTAGAGGATTAGGAGAAGCCTTATCTGGTGTTTCGGCTACAGCAAACAATTATAAACAAAGTGTTGACAGCACAACATTAAGTTTGTTAAGATTAGCTGAACAAAATATAACAGGTGGAGAAGCATCCACGATGTTAGCCAGAGCAATGGCAGACATTTATACTCCAACATCAAGGGCAAAAAAGGCATTAGATGAATTGGGAATATCCGCATATGATGGTTTGGGAAAAGCTAGAGATTTTAATGATATTGTGGATGAATTATCAAAAGCATTTGCAGGTATGTCTGATGAAGAAGCAAACGCAACAAAAAATCAAATATTTACAACATATGGTATGAACGCTTTTAACAAAATGACAGCGGCAACAACAGAAACAGTAGATAAATTTAAAACAGGATTGAAGGATGCAACAGGTTCAGCGGCACAACAAGCAGAAACACAGTTGGATAATTTAAAAGGTTCTTTGACATTGTTACAGTCAGCTTTAGAGGGAGCAGGCATTGTAATAGGTCAAAGGTTAACACCGTATATTAGAAAGTTAGCAGATGGCATTAATGTGTTAGTAACAAAATTTAATAATTTGACAGATGCACAACAAGATATGATTGTCAAGATTGGATTGGTTGTGGCGGCTATCGGGCCAGTTATGCTTATCATGAGTAAATTGTTTAAATTTGTTTCGATGGCAGTAACAGCTTTCAAAACATTTGGGACAACATTACAAACAATAAAAACATCAATCGACCTTGTGAAAGCAGGCTATGCAGGTTTGGCAATGCAGATGGGTGGCATTCCTGCAATCATATCAAGCCTTATGGCAGGATTCAGTGGGATGCTAGTTCCTGTTCTTTCAGTTGTCGCAGTTATCGGAGTATTGGTTGCGGCTTTCGTTACATTGTGGAAAACAAATGAAACATTTAGAAGTAAAATAGTTTCTGTGTTTGATGAAGTTAAAACAAAAATAGGTGAGTCGATAAACAATATAAAAGAAACATTATCAAATTTGAATATAGATTTTTCGGGAGTAATTAATGTCCTCAAGTCGTTATGGATAGGGTTTTGCAACATAATAGCACCTTTATTTACAAACGCTTTTCAAGGAGTAGCAACAGTAATAGAATCTGTCATGACGATTATTGAGGGAATTGTGCAAACAGCCGTTGGAATTATTAATGGTGATGTAGATTTGTTTACAAAAGGAATCGGAACAATATTCAGCGGATTGCTGACAGGGATAACAGGATTGGCAAGTAACATATTGTCGTTAGTTGGAGAACTCGGAGCAAACATATTGAGTGCATTAGGTCTGGAAGACATAGCAGAAGTGTTTCAAACATTTTTTGAAACAATATCTGAAATCTTTGAACAAATACCAGAAGTAGTAAATAGTGCATTTGAGACAGTTGGAGCATTTTTTACAGAAACTTTACCAGAATTTATTGATTCAGCAGTTGAAACAATACAAGGATTTGCAGACAATGTAGTGACATTTTTTACAGAAACAATTCCCGAAGCATTTAATAGTTTTGTTGAGTTAGTCGGAGGAATTGTTGACAACTTCATTAAATTTTTCACAGTGACAATACCAGAAGCGTTTATGAATTTTGTAACAGTAACATTGCCAAATGCAATAAATAGTATGATAACATTTTTTAATCAGATACCATATTATTTGGGTTATGCGATAGGACTTGGAATTGGTTATATAGCTAAATTTGCATTAGGTATATATAACTTTGCAACGGTACAATTACCACAGTATATAGCGGCTATTATTAAATGGTTTAGCCAGTTACCGTCAAAGATATGGACGTGGTTAATGCAGGCTATTCAAAAAGTGTCACAATTTGCAACGCAAGTGGGTCAAAAAGCACAACAAACAGGTAGTGCATTTATAACAGCTATTATACAATGGTTCACACAGTTGCCAAGTAAGATTCAAAGTTTTTTAACAAAAGCTGTTCAAAACGTAACAAAATGGGCGGCAAGTATGAGAGCAAAAGCTATACAGGCAGGAAGAAGTTTTATCAATGGGGTTGTGAATGGTATCAAGAGTCTACCTAGTAAAGTACAACAAACCCTGTCAAATGTTATTAACAAATTAACCTCTTGGGTGTCTAAGATGCACAGCAAAGGTGTACAAGGGGCGAACCAATTAAAAAGTGGTGTTGTAAACACAGCTAGGTCAATACCTTCGCAAATGGTTTCTATCGGAGCAAACATTGTAAATGGTGTTTGGAATGGTATACAGAGTATGAGAAGCTCTTTTGTTTCAAGGGTGAGAAGTTTTTTTAAAGGAATAGTTGATGGAGCAAAATCCGCATTAGGCATTCATTCACCATCAAAAGTGTTTGACGAGCAAGTCGGACAGAATATAGTTAAGGGTGTTATACAAGGTGTAAATAAACAAAAGAAGAACGCAAAGAAAAATGCACAACAGTTAGCAAAGTTGTACATTAGTGCAGGAAATAAAAGATTAAATGAGTTAAAGAAGCACAACAAATATAGTTTGCAGTTGGAAATAAATTTCTGGGCAAAGATGTTAAAACAATCTAAGAAGGGAACAGCAAAGTATAAAAAGATAAGTGCAGAATTAAGTGATGCAAAGAAGCAACGAAACAAAAAAATAAAAGCACTTGACGAAGAGTATGCAAAAAATGTTAAGGAAGTACAAACAAAATTAAATGAAGATATTCAGAAAGTTATGTCTGAATATGATAGCGCAGTAACATCAAGAGCAGAGCAGATAAATAGTCAGTTATCATTGTTTAAAAAGTTTGAAAGTCAATCAGAAAACACAAAACAAAGCTTACTTGATAATTTACAGAGTCAAGTTAGTGGATTGAGAGATTGGGAGAGTACATTAGAATCTCTTAGAAAGAGAGGGGTTGCAACAGGTCTTATTGAGGAATTACAGGAAGCAGGAGTGGATTCTTTAGCAGACATTAAGTTATTAAATAGTATGACAGATACAGAGCTGAATAAGTATGTCAGCCTGTGGAAAGAAAAGCAACAGTTAGCAACAAAAGAAGCAGTTAGAGAAATAGACAAGACAACGTATGTAAATCAGATTAAGGCATTAGTAAATAGTGCAGGTGAAGAACTTGATAGATTAGAACAGACATATAAAAATGATTTAAAAAAATTAGGTGTTGGAGTTAAAGATACATCAAAACAAATTGGACAGAACATTGTAGATGGATTGAAAAAAGGTATGAAATCAAAATATCCAGATTTTTTAAAGTATGTTCAGAAGGAATTTGATAAAATAACAGTAACGGCTAAAAAGACATTAAAGATAAAATCCCCGTCAAGAGTGTTTGCAGAAATCGGAGGATTTATTGCACAGGGAGTTGGAGTTGGATTTAAAAATGAAATGCCGAAGGTAAATGAACAATTAGAAACAGAGTTAGATAAGCTGTCAGATGTTAATACAAAACAAATCAATGTAGGTGTTTCTTTTGAGGTTTATAAAAATGAATTTAGCAAAATTACTGAATCAATCTTGACAAGTATGCAAAGTTTTGTTATAATAATGAAAAATACATTTGAGACTATGTTAGATGGTCTTGGAAGTATAAAAGAGGACATGGCAGATATTCTGGAAATGTTAGAGCAATTAAATGAAATGAATAACGCAACATTTGAAAGAATAAGCGACCAGAGAGAAAAAGTAGATAAAACAAAAGAACAGGGAACAGATAAAGCAGAAAGAGGAGGGGATACATTTAATTTCTATAACACTAAGCCAAATCCATATGAGTATTCAAGGCAAATGAAAAAAGCCAAAAAAGAATTGTTATATGGTATTTAGAAAGAGGTGATATTTTGATAAATGAAATTGTTATAGAAAACAAAAGAACAGAAGAAAACATAACAATAAATAAAGATGGTTCAACAGGATTTGTTATTGATGAAATGGATTGGGATACTCCGTCCATTTCTAATGAATCTTATAGAATACCATTTCAGATAGGCGAAACAATATCTAGCACAGTTGTTGGCATACGAAAACCGAAGTTAACTGGTTATGTAGTATCAAACAAATTAATGCCAATAGGAACAACATGGGAGAATTATTACAAAGAACAAGAGAAAGACATAATAGGTTTTAAAACAAGATTGAATAGATTTCTAAATATCTATGATGATTATGAGATAATTGCAGGAGATTATTATTTAAAATGTCGATTAAATGAACCAATAAAGTATTCTGTAAAGGAAAGCGAAAATAATGAGGTTTTATGTTTGTTTACAGCAGAATTCACCTGTTATAACCCTATGTTTTTTGAAGTTGAAAGAAGTAAATCAGAGTTTAGACATATTGATAAAAGATTTCATTTTCCACTGACAATTCCGCAAGAAACAGGTATAATAATTGGTGTGGAAGAGTTGTCGATAACAAAAACGATAGAAAATACAGGGGATGTAAAAGCAGGATTTGTAGCAGTAATGAAAGTTATAAATGGAGCAGTAAAACATCCAACACTAAGAAATCTTACAACAGGAGAACAAATTAAAGTGTTTGATTCGGTTGTTGTTGATAGTTTTGAAACAGAAGATTATATTATTATAAATACAAATAATGGAGAAGAGGACATTTATTATTATGATTCTTCCGAAGGGAAAACAAAAGATTTAATAGGCGAAATAACATTAGATAGTTCTTTCTTCCAGTTGCAAAAAGGTGAAAATATTGTTATGTACGAAGTTGACGATAGTTCAACAGGACAATTAGAAGTTACTTTATATTATGACAATCAGTATTTTAATATTGGAGCAATGTAGTTATGTTGTGGATATTTAATGAGAATTTAAGAAGAGTTGGTTCATTGCGAAAATATGAAATGGCACAGTGGAACAACAAATTTAGAGACATAGGAACTTTTTCAATTAATGCCAGATATGTTGATGAAAATTTATTTTTATTAGACAAAACAAAAACATATTATGTTTTATTGTATATGTCAAACGACAAAACAAAAAGCGATAGTTGGAATACTTTGCATAATGTATTTGGAAAAATTGAAAAAGTTTCAAAAGAAAATGATGAAGATGCAGATTATCCATCGACAATAAAAATTGAAGGAAGATTGATGCCATTTTTATTTTCCAAGAGAGTAATTGCAGGTACTTTTGATTATAAAAATATGGAGTTGATAGCATATGTTACAGATTTAATAACAAGGTGTTTTGAGAAGAATACAGAGCGTTATATTGATATGAATATAAGCTATCAGAAAGATAATAAAGTGTATGAGAATACACTTATAACAAAGCAAATAACAGGAGGTCAGCTATGGGAAGAAATGTCTGATTATTTTGAACAATATAAATTAGGGATAGTTATTGCACCAAAAATAAATAAAACATTTGAATTGTCAAGCGTGTATGGAGAACATCTTTCGGGATTGTCAAATGTGGCAGGTTTTGAAGTGTTAATAAAAACAGGAGTGGACAGGACAAGAGGTAATGGATTAAATACAGTTATATTTTCTAAATCATTGTCAAACATAAAAAGAGCCAGTTATTCTTATAATTCCGAAAGTGATATGAATGTGGCTTATATTGCAGGAGAGGGAGAAGGGGCAGAGAGAAAATGGTATGAGATTCAAAAGGATTCAGAAAATAAGAGAAACGCATGGAATAGAGAAGAATTATGGATAGATGCAAGAGACATTCAGAGTGAAGGAGAAGATGATACCACATTAACTGACGAAGAATATAATAAATTAATAGAACAGAGAGCATATGAAAAGTTTCAAGAAAATTCCGTTATGGACGAATATTCGGCAACGGTAAATGAACATAATCAAAGATATGTTTATATGAGAGATTATGATTTAGGAGATTGGGTGACAATACAAGATAGGGATTTGAGCATTGAAATAGATGCTCAAATTGTAGAGGTTACCACAACTTTACAAAATAATGAAACAATAAATGATATAACATTTGAATATGGAAAAGCAAATAAAACAGAAATAAAAGACATAAGAGCAATGAGTGCAAGTGTAGAGGAAATTAGTAATAATATAAAGTATATTGATAAAAAGATTTCTGATTTGTTAAATATGTTTTATCCAGTCGGCTCAGTATATGAAACAATGGATTCAAGTTTTGACCCTAATAAAAAGTGGGGAGGAACTTGGGTGCGTATTAAAGGTAGAGTGCTTGTTGGTGTGGATGAAAACGATGCATATTTTGATGTACCAGAAAAAACAGGCGGTTATAAGAAACCAAGTATTAAGGTTGAAAATTTACCGTCACATAGTCATGATGTTAAAGTTGGAGTAACAATAAATGAAACAAAATTAGAGGGTGGAGCAAACAATATAGCTGGACAAGATGCAAATTGGGGTGTAACGGCACAAGGTAATGGAATTGTTACTAACAAAGGAGATACAAATGGATTTTATCCAAGTACAAGAAAAACAGCAGAAAAATATCATGATGGTTTCTGGATTAATGCAACACATAAGCATACAGCCTCAACGACAGTTAGTTGTGCAAGTACAGGTGGTGGGAAAGGGTTTGAGGTTTTACAGCCTTATATCACTTGTTATATTTGGAAAAGGACAGCTTAGAACTTGACATAAAACAATAAAGGTGTTATAATTAAAACATCAAAAAGAAAAGGAGAAACAAAATGGCAGAAAAGAGTGGGTTTTTTAATGCGAAACTTGTAAGTGGAAGTTATGATAGAACATATCAAGCCGAAGATTTTGCAGATTGTTTAAGCTTATTTATTCCAAATGGAATATATGTAACAGAGGAAGAAGCAGGGAAGGGAAATCCAAATAAAGGGACTGTAAATGGATTAAAACCATATGTAAGTGGAACAAGCTTTTTTATCAAAGAGGGAAAGGCATTTATTAATGGGTATTGGTATATACTCGATGAACAGGACTTGGAAATATCTTTAACTGTTAATACAACAAAAGCAATCGCATTAATGTATGTTGCGGCTGACAGAAGAATAAGAGTAGAATTGCTTGATTTAGTAGATGGACAACCAAATATTCCAAAAACAGATGCACAATATGGAATCTTATTAGGAATTGTTTCTTATACATCAGATGGTGTGTCAGTAACAGATTTGAGAGAAGATTTTATGGTTGGTTCTCCAAAAAGTTTACAAACAATAGCAAATCAAGCACAACAAACTTTAAGAGAGCTTGAAGGGTCTATGAGCAACCTAACACCAAAGGATTGGCAAACAAGTGAACGTGTAAATGCTACAAAATTTACACAAAATACAAATGGAACGGCATATATTAGTTATGCCAATATATTTGGAAAGGGTAATGATAAGTTTACAATAGAATGTTTGTATTATGATTTTAACCTTAGTAGATACATACCAATACCTTATATAAGTCCAGATGATTTTGGCAACGTAACAATAAAACAATATTTTACATATCAGATAACGATTGATTCGACTTCACAGAGGAATGTCACGGCAAAAATAACAATTAGCAAGGCATTGTATGATTTAATAAAGGAATATTGGACTACAAGGTTCTTGAGAATTATATGTAGAAGGTATGAAAATTAGAGGTGAGTTTTATGGATGATAAAACAGTGAATAAAGTATTGTTGGATGTACAGAAGGAATATGCAAGGTCTAACAAAATAAAAGATAAAATTATTGTGTTATTAATTGTTTTAATGTTTGCCGAAGCAGTTGTTGGATATTCTGGTTTTGTTTATTATGAGTCACAGTTTGAGACAACTACAACAGAAAAGATTGAGGTTGGAACAGAAGGCGAAAATGCAAATGCAGAGTACAATGACAATGATGTAAGTGGAAATCAATATAATGGTAACGCAGTGCATAACGAAAAGAAATAGGAGGATAAAATATGGCAAAAGCATATGTTAAGGTGACAAGAACAACAACAAGAAGAAGAGTCGGAGAAGGTAGTGGAAGAAAGACAGGGAAAAGCACAACAGGACAAAAGCGTTGTCCTAATTGTGGCAAGTTTATGAAATAGGGGTGGTGGCATGAACAAAGAAAATGCCTTGACTCGAAAGAAATTAAAGCAAATAGATTCTGTAGAGGATTTTGATAGAATGCTAAACAACTTGATGGCAAGTGAAGAAGATAAAAAGATTATAGAAATGCATTATAAACAAGGTAAGTCTTTGGGATACATTGCAGATGCGTTAGGTATGTCAGAATCGTCTGTCAAAAATAAGCACAGAAAACTATTGATTAAAATTGGAAATATTATGTAAAGTAAGGGAGATACGTTTTTGTATCTCCTTTTTGTGTACTAGAAGTATATTTTGTTTATACTTTTGTTACAATAATAGTTGTATAATGGAGTCATACAAAAGGAAGGGAGGGAGAGGAAATGACATACCCTTATGGTGGTTATGGCATGGGAAAACCGTTGAGTCCTTACCAACAACAAATGTATCAAGATAGAGTAAATGCATACGACCAACAGCAATATGCAAATCAGTATAACGGATATATGAGAGGTCAGCAAGCATTTAATCAACCACAACAAATGATTAATTGTAGACCTGTTTCCAGTTATGACGAAGCAAAGGCAAGCATGATAGATTTGGATGGTAGTTTATTTGTTTTTACAGATGTAGCAAACAAAAAGATTTACACAAAACAAATCATGTTGGATGGAACAGCGGAATTAAAAACATATGTATTAGAGGATAATCAAAATAAAATGCAGGAGCAACAGGCACAACAAAACAATATGTATGTTTTGAGAAAAGATTTTGAAGATGTTATTAAATCAATGAAGCAGAGAATTGAAGAACTTGGAGGAGGTGTCCTAGATGAACCAGTTGGAAATGATGTTTAAAAATAATCCATTATTTGCAAGGGCGAAACAAATGGCACAAGGAAAGTCAGAGAATGAATTGAAACAGGTAGCAAATAATCTTTGCAAACAAAGGGGTATTAGTTTAGAAGATGCGTATAACCAGTTTCAAAATCAAATGAAACAAATGCAATCAGCATTTAGAAAATAAGGTATGAACCAATAGTGGTTTATATAAATAAAAATCATACAGGAGGTACTTATTATGGGTATGGATGGTAGCGGATTAAGCGTAGCTGATGCTTTAGCATTAGGCAGAGACAACGAAGGTATGTTTGATGGCAATGGCAGTTGGGTATTTTTCCTTTTCTTCTTACTTGCATGGGGCGGTAACTGGGGAGGAAACTGGGGAGGTAATGGCATGAATGGAACAGCAAGTGCATATACAGATTCAGCCATTCAGAGAGGTTTTGATAACCAAGCGGTTATTAACAAACTGAATGGTTTAGAGAGTGGACTTTGTGATGGTTTCTATGCCATGAACACTTCACTCTTAAATGGGTTTAATGGTACTCAGCAGGCGATTAATAATGTAGCCGTTGCAGGTATGCAGAACACAAATGCACTTGCCACACAGTTAGCAGATTGTTGCTGTACAACTAATCGGAATCTTGATGCTGTGCGTTATGAAAACGCTCGTAACACTTGTGATATTGTTAACGCTATCAAAGCGGATGGTGATGCAACAAGAGCATTAATGACACAGAATGAAATCCAATCATTAAGGGATGAACTCCAAACAGCTAACTTCCAGTTAAGTCAGCAGGCACAGAATGCAACATTAATTTCCACATTAAGACCAACACCAATTCCAGCTTATCAGACCTGTTCACCTTATGAGAGTGCTCATATGTATTCTCATTATAACAACGGTTGTAATAATTGCTGTGGGTGCTAGGTAGTATTTTATCCGCTTAGAGCGTGAGAAGTAGGGCGGTAGAAATACCGTCCTTATTTCGGCTTGTAGAGCGTTAGAGAGGGGTTTGAGAATATGTCATGTAGTTTATATAATAATAATGGTTATGGTTGCGGAGGATGTGTACACTTTGTTAAAACAAATAGTGTAACTTTGACAGATGGTGTTTTAATATTAAACATACCACAGGAAACTTTTGTGAATAAACAAAAAGTATGTATTTGTATTGCACAAGGATTACCAACAGGAATATCTAGTGCAGATACAGTAGCAATTACACTTGGAACAGGAACAACGCAGTATGTTTTAAGAACAAAATGTGGAAACAATGTCCATGCAGACCAAATAAGAAGTCGTAGAGTATATCATACAAACGTAGCAACGGATAGCGGAACTTTTGTTGTTTCTTCTTGTGAATTAAACAAAACAGCATATAATTTCCCAACAATCTAGGAGGTGTTTTGAATGAATGAAATGTATAATGGACAACAAGATATGAACAGACAGGATGAACAGCCATGGTCAGTTGAAACGAAACAAAACAAAAGTTATTCCATGCAGAAAACAAGTGAGAGAGAAAAGGAACAGTGTGCAGAAGAAATATATTTAAGACTTGATGAACATATGCAAAAGGCTTTGAGTATGCATGAACAATTAGCTGATTACTTTTGTTTTTTAGGGTTACAGGGATTTAAACGCAAGTTAGAATATCAATATATGAGTGAGGTAGCAGGTAAAAGAAAATTGCATCATAAATATATTAATTTGTATCATAAAATAATACCAATGAAACAGGTTGATTTACCACAGGTTATCCCTTCTGATTGGAGTAGATATACCACAACAGATGTTAATGACAACGTGTTAACAAAGTTTGTTCGGTCTGCTATGCAGAGATATAAAGACTGGGAAGAACAAACAAAACAATTATATGAGGAACTATGGCAACAGTGTACAAATTATGGTATGACAGCAGATGCGGATTACATTTCTAAGTTAGTAAAAAACGTAACAAAAGAAATCAAAGAAATAAACAGAATGTGTGAACAGTTAAATGGTACTGGTTATGATTCTGTTTCAATTCACAACATGCAAGACAAATACCATAAAAAGTATAAGTCTAAATATGAGGACGAGTTTACAGCAAAAGAAAGAAAAATGATGAAAGAAAACAAAACAAATAACTAACTAAATAATTTATATCTTATAAGCTTATATATTATATATTAATTTATGTAGTATATAAGCTTTATTTTTGTTTAAATAATTTTAAAATATCTATTGACATTTGTTTTATTTGTGTTATAATATAATCAAGAACAGAGAGAACAAGATATAAACAAAAAGTGAGGTAAGAAAAATGAGAACAATTAAAAAACAAATTAAAAATTTAGAAAGCCTTTTGGAGTGTGCAACATTTGCAGAAGACATAGAAACAATTTTGTATTGTGAAAGTGAAATCGAAAAACTCAACAAAAAACTTAAAGAGAGAAAGAAAACAAAGCACCATGTTTTTGTTACAATCGGTGAATTAGTTGATTTTAAAAAATTAAAAACTTTTTAAAAAAGTGTTGACAAAACAAAGAACAGGTGTTATAATAAATATAAATTAAGAGAAAACAAGATTTAAGGAGGAAACAAAAATGACAGGATTTATGACAGGAGCAGAATTTGAAATATTTGAAAACAATGCAACAGAGGTAGGATTCGTTTTGAGCGATGAATATGGAGTAATTGAAGAAGGACATTTCGACTTTCATTTAATGAATGAGGAAGAAGCCATTAAGAAAGCTTGTGAAATGTTAAAAGAAGACCCTTATTATTTTAGTGAGGAAGAAATTAACAAAGTAGATTTTGTAACTTTTGATTATTATACAGATTTTGAAGAAATTTTATTATAAGATTAAAAGTGCAAATAAAGTTTAAAAAAGGTATTGACAGAGAAAGCAAAAAGTAGTATAATTAAGTCAAGCAAAAAGAAAAGGAGAGCAAAAACATGATGGTATCAAACAGTATAATGAAAGATTTAAGCGGTTTCAAGGTAAAGGATTTAAAAGCATTGTCAAGAGAGAAAGGACTTAAATTAGAGCATAAAGGACATAAGTTCACAAAGCAGGAATTAATTGATAATCTTGTAGAGTTTTACAAGAATGAAGAAAAGGAAGTCAATGAGGATAACAGTAAAGAAGAAGAAAAAGCAGACGTTGTAGAAGCAATCGAAGCAGTTGCGGAAGTAGTAGAAGAAACAAAGACACAGGATGATGAAGAAGCATGGGAGGAAGAAAAAGAGGAAGCAACGGAAAAAGAGCAGGAGACAGAAAACAAGTATAGAGGAATCTATGCAACAACATTAAAACAGATTGCGGAAAAGTATTCATATGAAAAACCACAGTGGGTATATGACGAAGTATTACAGGTTGGTTCAACAATCGCATTTATTCATTATGTAGAAGCAAAAGACCAGAATGTCTATAGAAAGTTGAGATTTGCGAAAGTTGTAGGTATCAACAGAAAGCAAAAACTTGTAAAAGTGCAGACGTTCTATGGAACGGAAGTCAAGATTGGTTTTGATGAATTATTATTCATCGTAAGCAAAAATGATACAGCGAATTCTTTCCCTAAAGATATTCGTAATTATATTAAAGGACATAGAACAAAACAGGGAAGGAGAGATATTCATGATAGATACATCAGTTCCAACAAGTGTGAAGAATAGTGTTAGGCTTCTTTACGAAGCAAGACAGAATGAAAAAGAAGCAAAACAATATTTAGATGAAGTAAACAGAAAGGAGTCTTTAAGCATTTCAAACTATATGTATTCCACACAAGAAACAGATAGTTTTAACGTGACTCTTGATGAAACACAAATGTATTATTCAAACCATAAACATTTGAAAGTACAGAAAATTAGAAAAAGAAAAATTGTTTGGTTTCTTGATAAGCTAAAACAAAACTTGACAAAAGAACAGCAGAAAGAAGTTATAGACAAAACATATGTTGTTAGTGATATGGGAGGTCTTATTGAATATCTTAAAACCTGTGGGGTAAAGCCAAAAGAGTTTAAGAAGTTTATAGAGGTTAAAGAGGAAGTAAACGAAACAAAACTTGATAATGCATATCAAACAGGAGTGATAAAGAAAAAGCAATTAAATTCTTGTTATGATGTGGAATTAGGAAAGCCTTATATTAAGTTAACGGAAATTAAAAAATGAGAAGAAAATATACAGGAAAAGATTTGTTAAAAGTCTTGGTATTCTATGGGATAATAAATGATGATGTTCCAACGTCTGAGTTCAGCATAGTTTGTCCTTTCCATGATGATATAAACCCTTCAATGAGAATAAATCTTTCTGATGGCACATTTTTTTGTTTTGGTTGTGGCTTGTATGGTAATGCATATGACTTTGTTAAAAATGCACAGCCAGAGTTGAACGATTTACAGGTTTGCATTTATCTTGAAAGGATTCTGAATAGCAAGGAAATCAAAAAGATAAATGCGAAATATAAGAAAAAGAAAAAAATAAATAATCACCAAGCAATTATTGAAGCAGACGATTATTTTTATGGTTTGAAAACAATGGATTGGTATGGAGATTTGGAAGAAGAAGAACAAAGGGCATATGAGTATATGCACAACAGGGGATTTACAAAGAAGGATTTAAACACAGCAGATTGCAGGGTATCTTATAATATAGCATATCCAATTATATTCCCCATATTAGACAATGGGATATTTAAAGGATATGTAGCAAGAACGACAAATAGATATGTAGAGCAAAAGCGAAAGTATCTCTACAATGAAGGATTTAGAAAAAGGGATACTCTAAGTGGTACATATGAAAAGGATAGTATAGTGTTTATTTGTGAGGGTTATCTTGATTGTTTAAATCTTAAAACAAAGGGGCATTTGAAAAACGTTGTTGCGTTGTTGGGGTGGCATATATCAGATGAACAAATAGAAAAACTCAAAGAGAAAGACATTAAGACAGTGGTATCCGTTTTAGATAATGATAAATCTGGGATAAAAGGAACAGAACTTTTAAAGAGATATTTTAGAGTAATAAGATTTGAGATACCAAACAAAGATGTTGGGGAAATGACAAAAGAACAGATTAAAAAGTCGTTGAGAAAGGTAAGGCGAGAGTTAAATGAGATTAAAGGTAAGCATTGAAACGGATATAGAATTATTGCATATTACAGGAAAGCAGATGGTTTTACAGGATAATATTGTTAAGGAGTATGACGAGTTTTCGGAAGAATATGAAACAATTTGTAAAGAGTATGAATCTTTAATTGGTTATGAAAGGTATGAAGATAAAACAAAATTTGATGAAGAACTTTTAAAAATACTTTCTGAGGATTTAAAGAATGAACAGCTTGCAAGTATTGATAAGATTATGGATGTTATAAAGACAGTTTATAAAAACCCGAAACAAAATAGTGGGTATGTGCAGATTCAGACAGCCGTTGTAAATGTAAAGGATTTTAGTTGTATTCGTATTAAAAACTTTGATGTAAGAATATCAAAAAGATAAAACAAAAAGGAGTATATAAAGATGGCTATTTCAATTCAGGCAATAAAAAATGAGATTGCAAAAAGTGGAACAAATAAAGGTAAGTTTATTTTTTTCAAAGAGGGGACAAAAATTAGACTTAGATTTTTAAATGACATGGAAGATGGTGTGGAGATTCCTTTCCATGATAGTTTCAAACTTGGTGTGAATGTTCCTTGCCAAGAAATGTTCGGAAGAGAATGTTCGTACTGTGAGGATGAAGATTTAAGAACAAGAAATATGTATGTATGGAGCGTATATGATTATGAAAGCAAAGAAGTTAAATTGTTTATGTTTGCTGTTAATAACTGTTCTCCTGTTCCTGCATTAGCCTCTATGTATGAAACTTACGGAACTATCACAGACAGAGATTTTGAGATAAAGAGAATTGGAAAAGGACAAAACACAACTTATTCTGTTATTCCCTTAGATAAAAAGAAATTCAGAAATGAGAAAGTGAAGCCAATGTCAGAACAGGCAATTCTGAAAGCAATCGACAAGGCTTATCCTGCTGATAATTCAGAAATTGAGGAAGACGAAGAAAAGCCAACTAGAGCTAAAACAAAAGGAAGAAAAATCAAAACAAAAGTAGAACCAGAGCCAGATATTGAAGAAGAAACAGAAGATTACGAGGAAATGTCAGCTAGAGAGCTTTACCAGATGTGTAAGGAAAGAGGACTTGATTGTAAACCTAGAAAGACAAAAGAATATTATATTGATATTTTAGAAGAAGATGATGAAGAGCAGGATGATGATTGGGACGATGAAGAAACAGAAGACGATGATTGGGATTAGGAGGTAAAGTGATGATTCAAATTACAATGGCAAACGGTAGTTATATTTGTTGGGATAAAGAACAGTATACAGATTATATGTATGATGGCAAGGTGTTTGTTATTATTAAAGATTCTCAATGGGTCGGGATTTATAACATAAACCAAGTAAGAGAGATTAGAGTTGATAAGTAATAGCATTTAGGGGTTGACATAGTTCAACCCTTTTGTTATAATTAAGTCGAGTATAGAGTATTAAGAAAACAATAAAAGGGGCGTTTTAATGAAACATTATATCATTAGAAATGAAGATTGCAGGAAAACAATGAACCATATGGAAAGAAAAGGTATAAAGGTGGACTGTATAATAACTTCTCCACCATATAATACAAGTCGAAAAGTTAGAACAGAAATTGAAATAAAAGAAAGAAAATCGAAATATAAAATGTATGATGATTCTAAACCGTTTGATGAGTATGTCAAATTTATTGTATCTGTAATAAGGGATTGTGATGATTGTTTAAAAGAGAACGGAACAATTCTATTAAATTTGAGTTATGCAAGTTCCGTTGAGATTGGAATGATTGGTAGTAATTTAATAAGATTGTTATATAATATCATTGATGATACAAGGTTTGAAGTTGCTGATATTATTTGTTGGAAGAAAAATAGCGCATTACCTAACAACAGAAGCAAAAATAAATGTACAAGAATATGTGAGTATGTTTTTGTATTATGTAGAAAATCAGAATACATGACATTTAATTCAAATAAAAAACTTACAAAAGAGATTAAGGGGAAAGGTCTTAGGTACTATTCAAATATATTTAATTATTTTGAAGCAAAAAACAATGATGGTAAAAATCCATATAATAATGCAACATACAGTACTGAAATGGTTCATAAATTATTAGAAATGTATGTGCAAGATAACTCACTCGTATATGACCCATTTGCAGGAACTTGTACAACTGCGGTAGCTTGTAAAATGGAGAATCGCAAAATTTCATGTATATGTTCAGAGATAGACAAAGAGCAATGCGAGTATGGGAAGGAGCGTTTATTAAGTGAGTAAATTTTTTGATTTACACAGGCATGATGAACACAGCTTTTTTGATGGATTCGGAAAGCCGCAGGAATTGGTAGAGATAGCAAAGGAGTTGGGATACAAAGCACTTGGAACAAGTAATCATGGAAATATATCTGGTTTGATACAACATTGGTTGGCTTGCAAGGATGCAGACATAAAACCGATATTAGGATGTGAGATTTATTTTCAACCAGTATATAACAAAGAAAATCCTAAGAGAAAATCATATCATTTAAACTTGTTTGTCAAGAATTTAAAAGGTTATGAGAATCTTTGTCATATCATGACAGAAGCAAATACACAACAGTTTTATTATAAACCAATCGTGGATTTTAAATTGTTGGAAAAGCATTCAGAAGGTTTAATTTGTACCACAGCTTGTATATTAAGTGCAACGTCACAAGCAATAATAAACAATAATGAAAAGATGGCTACAAAGATTTTGAAGAAATTTAAAAGTATATTCGGAAAAGATTTGTATGTTGAGATACAGCCGTATAAGATTGATACAAAACATACACAAGAAAAAACAGATTTAGTGCTTATGAGATTAGCAGGAGCATTAAACATTAAATGCATTTTAACTTCTGATTCACATTTTGGACGTAAGGAAGATTTTGATACTTACTGCAAAATGCATGAAATAGGTAAAACAACATTAGATGTAAAAAGAACATATGGCGAAAGGTATATGCCATCTGAAAAGGAAATCAAGAAAAGATTCGTAAAAATTTATAACAAAGTTCTTTCGGGAGAAGCGGAGAAAATAGCAACAGAATACATAAACAATATGGACGAGATTTATAACAAAGTGGAAAGAGATATTTTGGAAGGATGTAAACTTGAACTTCCGCAAATTTCAACAGGTGGAGACAGCTATAAGTTGTTGAAACAAAACATAATTAGAGGGTTGAAGAAAAAAGGAAAATATAACAAAAAATATGTAACAAGATGTAAGAAAGAATTGGATGTAATACATTATCATGGTTTTGATGATTATTTTTTAATGGTACAGGATTATGTTAATTGGGCAAGAGCCTGTGGCATAGAGGTAGGACCGGGAAGAGGGTCGGCTTGCAATTGTTTAGTTGCATATGCATTAAATATAACAGATGTAGATAGTATAAAGTATAATTTAGATTTTAGTAGGTTTATGCGTAAGGACAAAAAGAAAATGCCAGATATAGATGTTGATTTTGAGACAGAACGCAGGCAGGAAGTTATTAATTATGTTATCGCAAAGCACAAAGGAAAGGCTGTACAGATATGTAGTTATGGAGAATATAACATTGACAATTTAATAAATGACTTATCTGGTGTATGTGGTTTGCCAATGTCTGGAAAGGATTTAGACGAGTTTGACAAAGACCATAACAAAAAGATAGTAGCAGAAATAAAAGCATTTATACATGGGTATGAGATTGAGGGCGAATTGGATATGCAGGCATTAAAGGATGATGCGGCATATTATGAGTACAATGATTTGTATGATAACATAATGAAGCATTTTAGTAAGTTGTATGGAAAGATACGCTATCTTGGTAAACATGCCGCTGGGGTGGCTGTGGTAGGCACAGACATATCAAATTATACTTGTATCATAAGACGTGGTGAGGATGCATATTCGTCTTGTTATGACCTTAATGATTTGGAACATATTAATTGTATTAAGTTTGATATGTTAGGACTCAAGACATTATCTGAAACAAAAGAATTGAGAGAGTATACAGGGCATAGAATAACAGACGAGGACAGAGAAGAACAAGATATTTATGATAATTTTAGAGCAGGAAATACAGATGGGATATTTCAGATGGAGAAATCTGCACCAAAGAAAATTCTTGACATGATACAATGTGACTGTATGAATGATGTTATTGCAGTAAACGCATTGAACAGACCTGCACCATTACAATTAAAAATGCATGAAACATATGCGTATAACAAGTTATCTGGTAAGGCAGATAAAAATACACCATATTATAAATACACACAAGAAACGTACGGCACAATGTTATACCAAGAGCAGACTGTAGAGGTTGCTCAAAAGGTAGGACATTTAACAGCCCCACAAAGTTTTGATTTATTAAAGATTATGAAGAAAGCAGATAATCTAACAAAACCAGAGTACATACCAATCATTGAACAGATGAAGAAAGATTTTTATAAGGGTTGCCGAAGTGAAGAACTGACAAGAAAGCAGACAGATAGTTTATGGAGTAGTATGTTAATTTATGGCTTTAATAAGGGACACAGTACAGGTTATTCTTTAATCAGTGTAGACCAGATGTGGTACAAGATACATTATCCAACAGAATTTTGGTATGTAAAAATGAAATATGCATTGAACGAAGCAAACATTTTTAAATATGCAGAGTGTGCCGTGAAAGATGGTGTTGTGGTTATGTTGCCCCATGTAAATCAGACAGCTAGAACCTCGTTAAGAAATTATGATGGTGAAATGGTTATACAACAAGGTATGAGTATTATCAAAGGGATAGGAGATAAAGCCGCAACAGAGATAGAAATTGAAAGGAAGAAGAATGGTAAGTTTTTAGATTATGATAATTTCTATGATAGATGTAAAGGCAGAGCGGTGACAAGTAGAGTAATAAACATCCTAGAAGAACAAGGTGCGTTAGAATTTAATGAAAAGAGATATGTTAGTAGAGTCGTGAAATATAATAGTACAATGATGGCTAAATAATGGAGGATTTAAAAATGAAGATTGTTAGACCAGATAAACCAGAGCGTTGTTCAAATTGTTTATATAGTGAATTTGCAAAAGGATTTTTGTTCTGTAATAATTCTGACTCAGATTTATATTTAGATAATGTAGATTATTGTACAAGTTGTGAGTGTTGGATGGATGGAACAGAAGAGAGGAAGAGAAAATGAAACAAATGAATAGAGAAGCAATTATGAAGTTATGTTCGGAAATATCAAAAAAAGAGGGTGATGGTTCTGTATATAGTCTAGGAAGCAAAAATGGTGTTTTAAAAATTCCCAGATGGGGTACAGGGTTGACAGAGCTTGATAACATAATTGGCGGAGGTATGCCAAAAGGAAGAACAATAGAAATCTTTGGAGGTGAATCCGCAGGAAAAACTTCTTTGGCATATCATTTATGCTCACAGCATGAAATTTGTTTAGATATTCCGATTGAAGGTACGTTTGATTCAGATAGAGCAAAAGTGTTTGGGAACAAACCAAAACAGATGTTAGTATACAGAGCAAGGTATGGAGAAAAAGCATTTAATAGAGCAATAAGATTCGCTGAGGAAGGCATACCATTAATCATTATTGATAGTGTACCATCAATGCAACCAAAAGATGATATAGACAAAATCAGAAAGGCTGTAAATACAGATAGTGAACAAGAAACAAGAATTGGTGGTGTTGCTAGGTTGATGGATAAATACTTGCCAACTCTAGAGGATGTAATAGAGCAAACAGGAACAACTGTTATATTTATCAATCAGATTCGAGATAAAATGAATGCCTTGCCGTTTGGAGATAATATACAAACACCGGGAGGTCATAAATTAAAACATAGTTGTTCTTTAAGGATACAGGTAGCACGAAAGGGATATATTGATATTCCAAATCATAACCCATATAATACAGCAAGTAAAGAAACAATAGGCATGATTATGAAGTGCAAGGTTGTAAAATCAAAAGTTTGTAATCCAAAAGGCGAGTGTGAAATCCCATTGATTTATGATAGAGGGTTTATTCCATTTGAGGATTTGCAGGATGTGAGAAAAGAAATCATGACAGAAAGGAGAGAAAAATACAAAGGATGAAGGAAACTGGATTAAATTTTTATTGCTTACGATATAAAAGGAGTGATTTGGAATATAATACAATATGTACATTTTTTTGTTATGATACAAATGAGCAAAGTGCTATAGAAAGATTTGTTGACTTAACAAAATATCAAAAAAAAGATATAATATCAGTAGAGGTGCAGAACGATGGGTCTTTTAGATGAAATTAAAAAAGAAGCAAAGAAAACATTTACTCGGATACAATCTACACAAGAGACAGAATTAGAACATAAATTGAATAGTTTGCATTATCTTGATAAAAATATAGAACAGGAATTGGTTTTCTTACGTTCTGTAATGACAAGAGGTGCAGAGACAACAGAAAGAAAAGGACTTCATGCATCTGCTATTATTGTATCAGATAAAAAGTTTTGTTTGCGACAACAAGTATTAAGTATATTTTATAAACAAAAGCAAGGGGAACAGGTACAGGTAGGATTAAAAAGGATATTTAGTGAAGGGGATGCCATACATGAGAAATGGCAAAGGTTATTTATCAGAGGGGGCTTGTGTGAGCCGCTAGATTGCGATTACAGCCGTTTTCGTGATGAATATGATTTATCCTATACTCCCGACATAATCTGCTGTATAGATGGCGAGAGATACGTTGTAGAGATTAAATCAGTAAATACATATCAATTTAAAAATATGATAGATAAAGGAACATATCATAAAACAGGTAGAAAGCAATTACAATTATATATGCATTTAACAGGAATACATAAAGGGTTTGTTTTGTGTGAGGACAAAAACACACAGGAAATCAAAGTGTTTTGTTATGAGTATAATTATGAGGAAATTGCAAAATATATTAAGCGGCTAGAAAACATACAGAAAGCAAAACATAGATTGATGAAACATAATAGATTAGTTAAGAGGTCAAAGAATTGCACAGGATATAATTGCAAAATGGCAGAAGTTTGTAACATGAGAGAAGTCTGCTATGGAAAAGAGAAAGAGAGGATTTAATATGGATAGAATAATGGAATTCGTCATGTATACAATTATTATGCCACCGATTATTTGTGTTTATCTTGCAATACTTGTTGTGTCTTTTAAATTTGGATTAAACTTATTTTTTAAAATCATTAACAAATGGAGGAAATAAAAATGGCTAAAAATGATGAAATGAAAAATGAATTATTAAATAGTGAGTTTGCGGAGAAATCTGATGAGAAAATTAAAGTAACAAATGCGGAGATTGTTGTTTCTGGTTCTGTTTTAAAACCTTACTTCTGTATCCATTATAAGGAGGTAGGGCAGGAAATGGACACATTAGGCTTTGGTTCTTATCATCTTCCATTTGTGTTCGAGTGGTTAGCGCATTATTTTGAATTAGTAGAGGAATAAAACAAAAAGGGGTTGACATAGTTCAGCCCCTATGTTATTATATAGGTGTAAACAATAGAGAGAGCAAAAACAGAAGGGAGAACAAGATAATGAGAAAATTTGAAGTTGGAAAAGTTTATGGTGAGGACGCAGTAAAATATGAGGTTGTAAAGAGAACAGCAAAGTTTGTTACAATTTTAGAAGTTCATCATTTCGGAAAATTCAATGAAACAAAAAAGAATGAAAGAAAAGTAAAAGTTTCATTATGGGATGAAACAGAAGCATTAGTGTTTGGTAGCAGAACGGTGGTAGCATAATGGCAAAATATTGTAAGCCTATGGGGATGTATGTTACATATCTTGATTGCATGGATTGTGAGGAAAAGGAGTGTATGCATCCCTACAAGAGAAAGGAGAAAAGCAAAGTGTCGTATTTGGCAAATGTGTTGTGTGAGCCAGATGATATTGTGTACCTTGTATTCTGTGCAAAGAAGCAGGGTGGAAAGAAAAACATCATATTCAAAGGTAGGGTGGAAATGGTAACAATTACAACAGAAGGAATACGTTATCATTTTTATGCACTTAAATGCACAACAGATAAGGAACTGAATGAAAAGTTACAAAATGGAGAAGTAGTAAATCATTATAGGTTTGGTAACCAAACAATAAATAATGGATTTAAAACAACAGACTTATATTCAGTATTTACAACAAAGGAGAAATGTATTGAATGGTTAAAAGATTAGAAAGGAAATGTTGTGCAAATTGTATATTTCTTGATAAAAGCAAAGTAGAAAAGTGTAAGGAAGCAAACTTTTATAGATATGGTTGTAACAATAACATAAGTGAATATATAATTGGATATATTCAAAAGGATTTGCAACTTAAAACAATGGGGTGTAGTGATTGCAATAAAATACAAGCAGGACAGTTGTTTAGGTTCTTTACCAAAAGTGGAAACAAATATGTTTGCCAATATTGCGGCAGAATAGGAGATAAATATTTGATTTGGAATCAGACATTGCAACAATTTAAAACAGTGCAAAAGGATTGGATAAGGGAACACAAAGAAAATATACAATTAAGAGTTTTGAGAGAAAATTATTTGGAAGGTAGAACAGAACCAATAAATACACTGGAAGAAAAGCAAAGGTTTCAAAGAGGTTTAGCAAAAAGAAGAAAGGAAAGGTTTTTAAAGAACATGGCAAAGACAATTAAATTTGGAGATATTTTTTCAATCAACAAAGAGGGCAGAAAGAAAGAGAAGAGATACATCTTCTGTGGCAAGGTAGAAGGAAAACTTTTATTATATCTGTTAGACGGTTCTGGTTATATCCTTGTTGACAAAGAATGGTTTAGAGATAAACAGATGCACTATATTGAGGACATAGAGCAACCAGATAAAGGGCACAATGACAGAGAACTTGCAAAGAAATATAAAGAGGAATATATGATAATTCCTTTCGTGTAGGGGGGTGCATTATGCAAGAGTGTGTAATAGGTATAGACCAGTCGTACACTAGAACTGGAATTACAGTATTAAAAGATAAACAAATATACAGGATGAAGTCATTGGATTTCAGAGAGTGCAAAAATAATACAGAGAAGCGTTTAGAGTTATATACATATATTGAAATGTTGTTAAAAAGACCACTAAAAAAATATGTTGAACAAAAAAAGGTAAAAATCATTACAGAGCGTATTCGTTTGCACTCACAAGGATTTTTGTCAGAAGCTTATATTAAGTCTACAGGAGCGTTAGTCGCTACGATAATAGATGTTGCAAACATTTATGAGATACCTGTTTATTCTGTAGATACACGTTTCTGGAAAAGTCAAATAGTGGGTAGTAGTAAACCTTTAGAAAACCCATATGGTATTAACCCTGAGAAATACCGTACAATCCTCTATATGCGGTCAAGAGGGCTTTTAAAATACATAGTGGAGGAATACAAGGGCAAAGGCACTAAAGGGGTTATACAGGTCAAAATAAACGGTCAGAAAGTACCTTGTAAAATCAATGATGATTTAGCAGATAGTTATTGTATTGCAATGTGTGGGTATTATCTACCAAAGAGCAAACAAAAATTTAAGGAGGAAAAATTTTAATGTTTAACTTTATTAAAAACAAATTAAAAGAAATATTTTATTTAGACGAACCCGAACAGATAGATATTGAAAAAGGTTGTCGTGGCTTAGAATCAACTTGTAAATTCTCCGGAACAGAACTTTGTTTTGGAATCGAAAGAAAAACCTGTGAAGGATGTCCTTTGATTGGTTGCAGAGGTTGTGAGAAATTACAAGAATGTATAGAGGAAGGGTTGATATAATGGATTATAGAAGAGCAGAAGAATTAAACAATGAAGCCGTTGAAACAGGTATAGAAGTTGATGCAATAACAAAGGAGGTAAGAATGGGAAGTACAGATGATAAGAAACCATTAGAAATTAGGAAAATGGTTGATTGGATATTCTCACACAATGAGCTTGTGACTATTTGGCAGGATTGTGACATAAGACATAATGTAAAAGTATGGGAGGGAGAAGCATGGAGAATACCAAGCAGGATTGCAATGTGTAGAGGAAAGATTATTGGAATTCTCAGAGAAGAGGCAGAACATATGGATTATATAAATATAAAAATACAGTAGAGAATTATGGGGCATGAGAAATCATGCTCCTATTTTATTACAACAAATTAAAACAAATGTGTTGACAACAAAACAAAAATATGTTATTGTATAACCAAGTTAAGAGAAAACAAACACACAGGAGGAAACAAAACAATGGTAAAACAGAAAGTAGAAAAGGATAACATAATTCATTTTAATAGTATAAATGAAGTAGTAAAATATAATAGAGAACATGAACATACAAAGGAATTTATGCATAGACATAGCTCAACAAATGCATCTGATTTTTATTGTAAATTCACAAGAACAAATAGTTATGAAGAAGCAGAGGATTTATTATTACATGGTTGGGATGAAATGGCAAAGGAACTCAACAATGAATTAAATAAAATCAAAATAAATAGTTTAGGCAATAAAAATAGAACAGTTTATAGTGTGGCAGGGTTTCAATGCTCTGTACCTAGATATTTACAGGGTATTCCAACAAATATGATTTCTACAAAACAAATAAAGACAAAACAAAAGGTAATCAACATAACAAAAGATTTTGGATATGCAAGCGTGGTAAAAGCAGAAACAATAAAAAAAGAGTCTATAAAGGTTTTAAAGCTTATAAGGGATTTAGAATCAAATGGATATAGAGTAAACTTAAATATTGCTTTTGTAAGTCAAGTATATGAAATAAATAAGCCACCGTATAAAGTCTGTATATCTATCAGAATTAAAAATGCAACACAAAAATTAAATATAAAACAATTAGCTTTTCCGTTGGTACATCCATCAATGTTTAGAAGAATTTGTTTTGCATTAATAGAACGATTACCAGAATGTGAGTGGTTTGGCTCTGGATATGGACTGTGTACGAATTATGAAGATGAAAAACATTTATTTAAAGGGGATTATCTTATACCAACAATTTTAAAAGAAAAGGAAATTACAGACATAGAAAAATATAAATGCTAGAGTATTAATATGAGCTTCGTATATACGTTTTAAATCAATTCTATATAAATAAAGGTAATCTTTATAGGGTAGGATACTAAAATGGCTTAGAATGTATATATGAGGCTTATTTATTTTTTGATAAAAGTTCTTGACAACCCAAAACAAAAGAAGTATAATATGCGTAAGGGGAAGGGGATTATAGGGGTTAGGTTTTAAGGTTGTTAACCTTAATTAACTTTTATAAAACAAATTAAATAAAAGTATTAAAAACATATTGACAAACAAAAGTATTTATGTTATTATAAATACAACAAAGAGATAAAACAAAATGATAGGAGAATAAGATTATGAAAACAAGGAATATTTTATCAGTAACAAAAGAAGGAAACAAAGCAATAGCAGAAGTTAAAACAGATTTTGGTACAGTAAAATTAAAAAGAACATTTAGAAGGCATACAAAAGAGATTAGAGAATTGCAAAGACAAAATGTTTATTGTTTTGAAATTCAAGGTATTTTATATTGGTATAAATTCGATAGTAACAATGTTGGAACACAATATAAAGAGCCAGAAGATTTTAGAAGTGAAACAAGAACAACTGATAGCCTTAGAAAAGGTATTAAAGTTAATAACAATAATGTTGAGATTCAAAAAGTAGAAATTAAAGAAATTAAAAAAGAAGAACCTAAGCAGGAAGAAGTAAAAGAGGATAAAGAAGTAAGGCATTGTCAGTATGATACAATTAAAGCTTGTATTGAAAATGATATTCCTGTATATCTGGCAGGTGAAGCAGGAACAGGAAAGAACTTCACATTGGAACAGATTAGTTGGGAATTAGGACTTGAGTTCTATTTTACAAACAGTGTTCAGCAAGAGTATAAATTAACAGGTTTCATTGATGCAGGTGGAACATATCATGAAACAGAATTTTATAAAGCTTTCAAAAATGGTGGAATATTCTTTCTTGATGAAATGGACGCAAGTATTCCAGAGGTATTAGTTTTATTAAATGCCGCTATAGCAAATAAATATTTTGAGTTTCCAAATGGTAAGATTCATGCACATAAAAACTTTCGTGTAGTTGCCGCAGGAAATACAGTTGGAAGTGGAGCAGATGAAATGTATACTGGCAGAATGGTATTAGACCAAGCTACATTAGATAGATTTGCAATCATTGAGTTTGGATATGACAGAAACATTGAGTTATCTATTTCAAATAACAATGAAGACCTTGTGGACTTTATAAGGGATTTAAGAACAGAAGCTAATAACAATGGTATTCGTGCAACATTTTCTTATCGTTGTATTATGATGGTAACAAAACTTGAAACAACAAATATCCCTTTAAAACAGATTATGGCAATAGCAGTATTTAAGGGTATGACAAAAGATACCATCAATAGTTTTAGGGCAACAGGTTCAAACAAGTACTATAAAGCATTATATGATTTACAGGTGGCATAACAGCCACCTTTTATTTTTGTTATGTTTTTAAAAAAGTTTCAAAAAGTTGTTGACAAAACATAGCCTATATGTTAATATATAATTGTCAAAAGGAAATGAAAACATTAGAAAGAACAAATTAGGAGGAAACAAAAATGAGAGCAATGAGAAAAGTAGAAATGGTTAAAGAGATTATGGGAATGTTAAGATATGCACAGGAGCAGGAAAACAGACAATATAGAGTAAATGCTTTTAAGGTTCTCAAAACTTTTAATGTTTCACATAATAGAAACAAATTAGAGAAAATCGAAAAGGCATTGTTAAACGATGTTAGTAGAAACACTATTGTTGAAATTATGTACGAAATGCATATCGCAATAGAAACAACTTTTTAAACATAGTTGTTGACATAAAACAAAACGTATGTTATAATTAAGACATCAAAAAAAGAAAGGGAGAAAACAAAATGCATAGAATTTATGAATTAACAGATGAAGCAAAGAAACAGGGAATGGATTGGGATGAAGCTATTTACAATGGAGAAATCCAGACAGTAGAAGAGTTTGAAACAAAAGAAGAAGCTTTACAGGCTTATGAGGAAGAATATAATGACCCAGACCTGTATGGAGTAGAATAGGAGGGTAAGAATATGAGAAAAACAAACGTAGAAATAGCAAAGGAGATAGCAAGTAGAGGTTATGATTATGCAGAAGCATTAAGGGATTTGGATGCAGGAAGAACACCAGAGGAAGAACAGCAGGAAATCACACAGGAAGAGCTTGACGATTTAGTAGAAGCTATTTGTTCAAGTTTTGAGGATTAGGAGATAAAACAAAATGACAAGTAGAGAATTAAAAAAATGAACAATGCACAGTTAATTTCATGCTTTGCATACAATATGTCAAAAGAAACAAAGAAAGCGTGTAAAGAACAAATGATGTGTTTACAAGAGTTATGCAATAGAGGGGTATTTACAGAGCAGGAAGCAAGAAAAACATTTATAGAATTTGATTTTGGAAAATAAAACAAATAGTATTACACAAAATAAGGAAAGAAGGTGATATAAATTTATAGTTTTCCTATTTATTGGACAGAAGCAATGAGGGTTGAATTCTTGCAAAGAGTAATATTAGTTCATAGTTATTTATATTATATGTTAGATGATAGCGTATGGACTGATAAACATTATGATGAGGTAGCAAGACAATTAACAAGCATACAGAAAGAACATACAGAGGAATGGGTTAAAGTAAATACACAATACGGATATGTGTTTTACGATTATGATGGTACAACAGGTTTTGATTTATGGCATAGATTAAAACAAAAAGATAAGCAGAAAATATTAAGTATAGCAGAAAGCAGAAAGATGGCGAAACAAAATGAAAGCAAATTTTGAAAAAGGAACAAAGATTTGTCCTAGATGTAGAAAAGAATTGCCTATTAGTTGTTTTAATAAGTGTAAAAGCAGGAGCGATGGATTAAGTTGCCGTTGTAAAGAATGCCGTGCTATTATAAATAAACGATGGTATAACAAAGATATAGAACAATCAAGAAAGAGAATAAAAAACAGTCATGATAAAATGAGAAACGTATTTCAGAGGATGGGACACGTTCGTGGAAATAGTGGAATGTTAAAAAGAGATTATGAGTTAACAGAAGACCAATTAAAACGTAGAGAACGGAGCAGGAAAGAGGGCAATTATAAATCTAAAAATAATAATGCACAAGGTATACTTATATGGTATGATGGGAAATTAGATGATTTAAGCTCAAAAGAATATAAAAGAGCGATGACTAAGGAATATTATCGGCAAAAAAGATGTGCAATGAGGGGGTATGTTGCAAGGGTAACCCCATCAGAACATTTTTTGTTTGATTTTGATTTGGAACAAATGTTAAAAGATAATGTATATAATAATAGTGGTGGATGTAGAAAATATATAACAAAATGGTGGAAAGGTGAAATAAGACATTGGACTGTTAATGATGGAATATGGAAGGAAGGATAAAAAGAAATAATGGCTAAAAGGTCAACAAGATTTTACCGCAAGAACGAAGCGGAAGTAATGCATAGATTAGGTATTAATCCCACAATAAATTCTGGTGCAGGATGGATTCAGAAAGAAGATGGGGAAAGTGACTTATTTATGTGTCAGCTAAAGTCAACAGACAACAAGAGTATAAGTGTAAAGCAGGAAGATATTAATGCATTAGAATATCATGCCTGTATCTCACATAAGATACCTATATTTGCATTACAGTTTTTAACAACAGATAGTGTATATGTTATGATACCAGAAGAAGAATTTAAAGAGTATCAAGAATATAAAAAAGCAAAACAAAATGAAACATTTTCACAAAAAAGTGTTGACATTGAAGAAGAAAAGGACTATAATAAAGATACGCAAAAGGTTAATAGAAATATTAATAAAATGCGTAGTACAAGAGAACAGTTTTATAAACAGATGGAACAGGAGAGAGAACAACAGGAAAGAAAATTTAAAAACAAAATGAAAGAAAGGAGAAAAGCAACGTGGAGAAGAAATTTAAACAAAAAGGTGTAGCAACCTTTGAGGGTTTGAATATCGGTAAAAACAAACAGGTGACGTTGAAAGTCAAATTGAGATATGATGAAGTGGTAACGTCTGTAGAACTCTTACAGGGATTGAATACAGACATTACAATTCAAGCAAAGCTTGGCGGTGAGTCAGTAAGCTTAGGAATGTTTACTATCGGAGGTATCAATTTTGACAGGGATGGAAATGCAGTTATTCCTTTTAAGTCATTGACTGAGAATGTTAATCTTGATAAAATTACAGGGTTAGTTGACGAGGAATATATACCTCTTAGATTTTTAGCGGTATTAGAGCTACCAGAAACAACAGAGAGTGAGGATGAAACAGAGTGGGAAGATTAAAGTATAATCAGCTTGCAAAAGCACAGACAAAAGAAAATAGAAATGTTGTGATTTCAGAAGCCGCAACACTTGATGGTGAAACATTAGGCTATGCGGTATCAGAACAAATTGTAATTCATGAAGGAGAAAAGGACACAACAATGTTCTTAAAGAATGGATTAGGAATTGTTTCTAAAGAAGGACTTGTAAACTTGCGTGATGCAATCAACAAAACATTAGAACAAATTAATTAAAAACTTGTTGACATAACATAGTTCATATGTTGTAATATAAATGTAAATAAAAGCAGATAAACAATCAATTTAAAAAAGAAAAGGAGAAACAAAATGACAAACAAAGATTTAGAAATGGCAATCATGATTAAGGAAGCAGAGTTAGCAGGATTAAAAGCAATGTTTGAAGGATGCGAAGAAAAGAATGAAGAGCCAGAGAAAGAAGTAAAGAAACCAGCAAGAGGAAGAAAAGCGGCAAAGGCTAAATCAGAGCCAGAAGTAGAGGAAGAAGAAACAGAAGAAGGTGCAGATGATTATGAAAGCATGACAAGCACAGCACTTTATAAGTTATGTTGTGAGAGAGGTATTTCTTCTAAGTGTAAGAAGCGTGATAAGAAAACATTAATCGCAGTTCTGAAAGAAAATGATGCTGCACAGGACGCAGAAGATGATTGGGAAGATGAAGAAGAACAGGAAACAGACCCATATGCAGGTAAGACAGCGAAGGAACTTTACAAGATGTGTAAAGACAGGGGATTAACCGCAGTCCCTAAGAAGTCAGCAGATGTTTATGCAAAGATTCTTAAAAAGGCAGATGCAGAAGCCGCAAAGAAAACAAATACAAAAGCACAGGTTGAGGAAGAAGATGATGAGGACGATTGGGAAATCTAATCAGCCAGTAAAATAAATAACCCCATATGAGGGTTGACAATGGGGTGGCAGAAATGCCGCCCTATATTAATTTAATAGGAGAGAACAACATGAGATTGAGTGAAAAAGTGCAAGAAATGTTATTGATTGATTGTAGAAATCAAGAAGGAAAAGAAAAGATTAATAAGATATTATGGAAGATTAAGCCTATAAAACAGAAAATGATTAAGTTAGGATATGAGAAAGGGGAAATAGTTCCTTTGGAACAATTAGAGAAGTTTTTGCAGGCTGTCAGAATTAAACATGGGTATAAAACACAATGGATTAATACCTATTTTGAAACAGACAAAACAAAAAAGCCACATAAAACAAAATTTGTTTTTTATACACATGGACTTTTGGACAAAAATAGTGAGTGGATAACAAATCTTGAAGGAAGAACAATCTGGGAATTGTTTGCAAAAACAGCCATAGTATTTTATGATGAGATAAAGAAGGGAGAACAGGGAGAATGAGTAAAAACAAAAATGAAGAATTGATTATGCCAAAAACAAAAGCAACCTTTTATACAGATGGTGCTTGTTCTGGAAATCCAGGCATTGGCGGATGGTGTTATGTTGAGGTAGTACCTTATAAGAACGGATATAAAACAGAGATAACAACGGGTGGGTCGGATGATACCACAAACAATGAAATGGAATTGTTAGCCGCTTATGCCGCTATATTAAAGGCATACAGAGAAGGAGTAAAAGAAGTTACAATTTATTCTGATTCAGCGTATGTTGTGAACCCTGTAATTAATAGTTGGTTATTAAAATGGAAATCAAATGGTTGGCAGACTTCCACAGGTAAGGAAGTTAAGAACAAAAGAATTTGGGAACGCATGGCAAAATTGATTTATGAAAAAGGTATGTATATTAATTTTGTTAAGGTAAAAGGACATTCAAGTGATTTATTAAATGATTTAGCAGACAGGGGGGCAACAAATGAGATTGAACGTAGAAAATATGAAATCATGGGTATGTAATTTATTAAAGGCTATCTTATGTGGTTTTAATGCTCTGGTGGAGCGTGTAGCAGGTTTTATATATAAAAATGCTAGAGAGATAGGCACAGTAGTAAAAGTCTTGTATGTGGTCGTTATGGTGGTTTATATCAAGTGTGATGCAATAGACGCATTTGTTATAACAATTTGTTTGATGTGTATAGCATATGCAGTTAAGATAGCCTATCAGAAGCTACACAATATGAATGAGGATTTTATACCAAAGCCAAGAGAACGGTTTACTAAGGTAAATAAAAGAGGAATGATAGAGGTAGATAGAAGCAGGTGGCAGGAATTGATACAGTATGTGTATGAATTAGAAGAATATATGCAAGAAAAACCTTGACAAATAAAAGGTATTATGATATATTATATACATGGAACTCATAAGGATAATTGAGGAAGGAATAGCCATTAAATATTCGCCATTTAACATAAAACAAAACTAAATAATGATACGACATAATCTTGGTTTAGTTTAAGATAGATTTTTAAAAATTAGGCATGGTAGCTCACAAAGTAAAATTCCTTTAAGTTAAGTTGATTAATGTAAAGTAGTTGTTAATTGATTATGTCGTATTAAATATAGGCGGTAATAAATACCGCCTTTTTAAATATTAAAACAAAAAAGGAGGGAGAACAAATTTGGGTAGAAAGGGAGAAATGCCAGAGAGTTTTAAAGATGGAAAAATAGATAAATATAATTTCAGAAACAGAACACCCGAAGAAATGCAGGAGATAGTAAGAAAATCTCATGAGAAGAAAAAAGAAAACAATAGAAAGAAAATGGAACTACAAAATTGCATGAGAAGTATTCTTGATTTGGGTGTGCAATCTGAAAAACAAAGGAAAGTTTTAAAATCGTTTGGCATAACAGATAAGAAGATAACAAACAAAGTGTTGTTGATGGTATCTTTGTATATGAAAGGTGTTAAAGGTGATGTACAGGCAATCAGAGAGATTGTGAACATGATGGACAGGTTGGACATTCTGGAAGACACAGGCAACATTACACAGGGAATCAACATTAACCTTGTTCCTGTGCAAAGTAATGCAGAACAAGAACAGCAAGAATTATCAGATGAGGATGCATACTGGGATTTAGAGGATGAATCAGAAGATTGGGGAGAAGATATTTACAAACCATGAAACAAAAGAAGAAAGAACCAAAGGTATTGTGGGTTGCAACTACAACAGATAAATATGAGCTTCCGATATGTGTTTGCGATAGTCAGAAAGACCTTGCAGAGCATTTAGGGGTTACAGCAAATAGCATATCTCATCTGGCAGGAAGAAAGCGTAAAAGTAGTCGTACTAAGTATCATGTGTATAAAGTGAGGAATGTGTAATGATATGCAACGTATATAATTCATTGAGTATTCGACAAAAACCAAACAGAAAAGGTAAGGTTTTAGGAACAGTGCCAATGAATAAAGTAGTTAACATTGTTGGCAAAAAATATGTGTGGGATAAAAACATCCCATATGTAAAAGTACAGTATTGTAACATCACAGGATATGTAAATGCCAAGTATGTTAAAGGACTTGTGTTGAAGAAAAAACAAAAGAAAAATAAAAAATATCCATGGGTAGCTATATTAAGTAATGGGAAACAAAACAAAAGAATCAAAGTCGTAAAACAATATAGTTTTGGAGAATATATATCAAAACATGGTTGTTCCATTGCCGCTATTGTAGAAGCATTAGAGATTTATGGAATAAATAAAAATCCATATGAAATAAATAAGTATTGCAGAAGCCATTATAAGTTTAATGGTAGTAAGGTAGCAATTCATGGAGCATATAAAACAGTAAAAGCAATATCAAAGAAGAAACCTGTTTATCATGATGTAAAACAAAACAATAAAACAAATATTAGAAAGATAATCAAAGAATCTCTAAAGGCAGGAAAAAAAGTAGTAATTGAACAAAAGAATCCAATACATACCTATGTTGCTTTAGGATTTGCCCTTAATGGTAAAGTAGTAATCGCAACAAGTGGACAACTTAAAGAAGTATCACTTGCATGGATTATGAAAACAATAAACACAGGTGATGGTTCAAAAGCAGATTATTTCAAAGGTTCAAAAGCAGATGCAGGTATTTTTATTATTTAGTCAAATAGGGTTGTAGAAGCATTCTAAGGCATAAGGGGATAAATGCCTTGTAAAAATATATAGAATGTCTATATGAGCCTATATGAAGCCTAGAAAGGTGGTCTAATATGTTTGTAATTAATATAAATTGTAATAATTGCGGCAATAAGAATAATTGTATGTATAAAGACAGAACAAAAGAATTAAAACAAATCTTAGAAAAGCAATATGATAAAAACAAATATTATAATTTAGGTGGTTATATAAAGTGTGCATTTTATGTATCAGAATAATATAATATATAAATATATTTAATATAATATATATAAACAAACATTTTTAGAACGAAACAACAAAACATAACAGAAAGGAAATAAAACAATATGGAAAACAAAGAACTAAACATAACATATAGACCAATAAAGGAATTAAAACCATATAAGAAAAATGCAAAGAAACATAGTAAAGAACAGGTAGAACAGATAGCCAATAGTATCAAAGAGTTTGGTTTTACACAGCCTGTTATAATTGACAAACATGATTGTGTAGTAGCAGGACATGGAAGAATCTTAGGAGCAAAGAAAGCAGGATTAAAACAAGTACCTACTGTATGTTTAGATGAACTAACAGAAGAACAAATAAAAGCATATAGGTTAGTAGATAACAAACTGAATGAAAGCGAATGGGATTATAGTTTACTTGATGAAGAAATAGAACAGCTTACAGATATAGACATGGATTTGTTTGGGTTTGATGAAAGTGAGGTAGAACAAGAAGAAGTAGAAAAAGTGGAATTTGAAAAAAGAAAAATATACAAAGTGATTGTGGAATTTGAAAACAAAAAAGCTTCGGAAAAACTTTACAAGAGATTAAGTTCAGAGGGGTACATATGCAGGATAAAATAAAAACAGACTTTGGTATATCTATAAATGGTGATTGTTTGAATGTTATAAAAAAGATGCCAGGCAACTATGTAGACATGGTATTAACAGACCCTCCATATGGTATTAATTATCAAAGTAATGGTAGAAAGGTAAAAATGAGACGAATATTGAATGATGATTGCAATTTTCGTTTTAGTGTATATCGTGAACTTAAAAGGGTGATGAAACAAAACAGCGTTGCTTGTTTCTTTTGTTCTTGGAAGAATTTTGCAGATGATTATAACTGTTTAAAAGAAGTTTTCAATATTATAAATGTTCTGATATGGTACAAAGGTGGAGGAGGAATAGGAAACCTCAACGCATTATCAACAGATTATGAAATGTGTATAATATGCGAAAAAGGAAAAACAAAGATAAGGGGGAAAAGGTGTGGTAGTGTTATTAGAATTAATAAAGTACCATCGGAACAAATGAAACACCCAACAGAAAAACCGATTGATTTGTATAGATTTATGATTAGAAAATGGAGTGATAGAAAAAACATAGTTTTTGATTGTTTTGCTGGGAGTTTTGTTAATGCAGTTGCTTGTATTGAAGAAGATAGAAAATACATATGCATTGAACAAGACGAGGAATATTTTAAACAAGGAACAAAAAGAATAGAAAATAAATTATTACAGATAGGAAAGGTTTAGGCACTCATTTAGAGTGCCTGTTTTATTATGTGAATAATTATAAAACAAATTACCAAAAAAGTATTGACATATTAATATATTATGTTATAATAAATATAAGTTAATAAGAGAGAACAAAGAGAAAGGAAGTAAATATTATGTTATACGATGTTGAGGTAAGAGAGAACAATACACAGGAGTTTGATAATTGGGTAGGAGATTATACAGAAGCAGAAACAAAGGAAGAAGCTATTGAATTAGTAAAACAGTGGTTGATTGATAATGGTTATACAGATGATGTTGAGGAATTAGAGTTTAATGTTGAAGAAGTTGAATAAAATTAAAAATATTTATTGACATAAAACAACAAAGGTGTTATAATTAAGACAGTTGATAAAGATAGCAAAAAGAAAAGGGGAATAAAGAAATGAAGAAGTTAAACAAATATGATTTTAAGGTAATTGATGAATTTGAATGTAACATCACAAAGAGAGTAGGTATTTATGAAGATGAAAACAAAAACATTCATGTAATAGATGAATTTGATTGTGATATTACAAAAACAGTAAGTGTGACAAGAATAAACAAATAAAGGAGAAAAAAATGAAGAATAAAGAGAAGTTTGCAATGAAGATTGTGGAGATTATATGTAGTGGTGAACGTATCGCAGTTAATAAGGAAACTGCAAGACCAGTAGTGTGCAATGTTTTTGAATGTGATAAATGTATGTTTTATTTGGAGAATAAATGCAAGAGTAAGTTGTTGAAAGAATGGGCTGAATCCGAGTACATTGAAAAGCCAGTGATTAGTAAGAGAGACAGAGCAATTTTTGATTATATCATAGGCGAATTTAAATACATTGCAAGAGATAG
>UMJX01024637.1_pt1 | contig 53538 bp, 45 predicted proteins | sample 1966131 | NCBI WGS metagenome assembly UMJX01 (sample SAMEA4836162, study PRJEB28245) | human gut metagenome | biome: gut microbiome; material: fecal sample | place: Denmark | collected 2008 | reverse complement strand
CTTTTAGTCGACCCTATCTAATTGCGGATTACCCTCTTATTTACTTAATAATACTTTAACCATGCCTACAATATCATAACCATAGTTTTTAGCAGATGCCCAACCATGTCCATTTGGATTTTCTTTAATACCCAACCATTCCACATATGGTGCAGTATTTCGTGTAACATAGTTGAATCTTGGATCCACACACGCATTTTTTAATGGACTTGTTGAAGCATAAGCTTTTAAATGCTGAATTTGAGCTCGAATTCCTGTACGAACATTCTTAAACTTGGCTCCATGAACACCACCAGTTGCACCAATACCTGCAAAGTTATATTGGTTTGGTAAAACATCTCCACCATATTTTAAGAAGCCTGTTTCCTTCATACATTGTGTAAAGGCAACCTCTGCTTTAACACCTTCAGCATTTGCTTCTTCATAGAAGATTTGTGCAAACTGCTCAATTGTCCTAGCTCCACCTTTGGCAAGACTACCATCATATTTACCTTCATATTTTGCCTTGAATGTATCATATCCACTCGCATTCGCTTTATAATAACGAACCATTTGAGCAACACTTGTTTGACTTGTACCCATAATTTTTGTCAAACTTACTTGCACATCTTTACTAATATATTCAAACACCCACTTTTGAGCAGCCGAATTATTTGAAGTATACAATTGAATGTTTGAGCCATTCGAAATCTTTCCACCACTCACATCAATCACAAGTTTAGAATTTAAACCAGATACAAGCTTAATATTTTGATTACTATCAAAGGCAATAATCCACTTTTGATTATATCCATTCGAGGGACTTTGTTGATTTACATTCGCACTATTACCACTTGAAGTAGCCGTCAAATACATACCTGAATTGACATTTTTAAAAGACACATATCCTTTTGAATCATGTGAAACCAACCATTTCTGTGCATCCGTTTTATTCAAAGAATATAATTGAACATTTGCTCCAGAATAAGCACTACCACCCGAAACATCTAACGCAAATCTTACATCACGATTTTTAATATAGTAAACACCATCATCCATCATATTCTTATTTTGCGCTGCCAATTGATCCAATTTTTCTTGCTCTGTTACAACCTTATTAAACTGCCATTGTTGAGCAATAGTATCATTATCCGTATATAACTGAATATTTGCACCCGAACGAGTTGTACCACCACACAAATCAATTACATAATTTGGATCTAATGCAGAAATAATTGTATAACCAGAGGAATTTTTCTTAATGATCCATTTTTGTGCACGACTACCATTTGAAGAATACTGCCAAATGTTTTGGCTATTCTTAACTGTACCACCATACAAATCTAATGCTTTGCCTGATTTAACATTCGTAATTGTGACATATCCATTTGAATCGTTTTTAATTTTAAATGTTTGTGCCTTAGAACCATTACGTTTATACAATTGAATATTCGCACCACTCGATGTTGAACCGCCATATACATCAAAACCATAACTATTATTTTTTGCACTACAAATTTCATACTCACCATCCGCAATCGTATTCTTATTTTGCGATGCTAGAGCATCAAGACGTTCTTCTTTCGTCACATACTTTGTCAAATTCCATTTTTGACTAGAAGATCCTGTATACGAATACAATTGAATATTTTTACCACTTTTTGCTTGTCCACCACTCAAATCCAATACATAATTTGGATTTAGCGCAGAAACAAACACATAACTATTACCATCTTTTTTAATAACCCATTTTTGTGCACGAGTACCATTTGAAGTATATTGCCAAATATTCTGTTCATTCTGTGCAGCACCACCATATACATCTAGTACCTTACCTGATTTTGCGTTTGTGATAGTAACATACCCCTGTGCATCATGAGTTATTTTGAATAATTGAGCTAGCGTATCATTACCCTTATACAATTGAACATTAGCTCCATTGGTTGTATAACCACCATAAATATCAAATACATATTTTGTGTTTATGCTTGACTGAATCAAATACGTTCCATCCGCAATTAGATTTTTATTTTGACTTGCCAAAGTATCCAATTCTGAATATTTTTGTTGCAAACCTAAAGCATTCACAATACCCTTCGCATCCGCAATACCTAATTGTTGCAGTTTTGCATCTGAACTTAAATACTTATTATATTCATCTGGATTGTTTAAGAAACAATGTTCAATAATCAATCCTGAAATATTTTGTTCTTTCGCATAACGAATAATACCATAATAATCTCTATCACTACTATTTGGATTGGATGAAGTAGAACCATCCATATAGTTTCTGATTTTAATACCACGATCATATAACCCTAAGGCAACCAATTGACTTTGTATAGCTTTAGCCATAGCTTGTCCATTGCTTGATAGACTTGCATTCCCACTTGTATTTGGAAAATACACCTCAGCACCATGAGCCGAAGTACTCGCTGCTGAATTTAAGTGAATACTGATAATGTAAGAAGCCCCTGCCTTTTTAGCTGTCATAACACGATCAATCAAATCCTGTGCTGTATTTTCACTTGGTCTTGTATCCGTTGTTCTTGTCATCACAACATTCACATCATATTTCTCTAATTCTTCTTTACAATAATTGGCAATCTTTAATGTTAAGGCAGACTCTTTTTGACCAAAGGCATTGGCACCTGAATCACTACCACCATGTCCTGGGTCCAAACAAATTGTCATACCACCAGTTGCAGCTCTAGAAAATTCATCCATTGACATAATCGAAGCTTCACTTGCCATGCCATTTGCGATTTCTTCTTCCGCTTTATTTACATCTGTTACTTGAATCACGCCTTCAGGACTCATTGTATCTTCAGTTAAATCCGGTAGTGTTTCATCATAGCCAACATATTCTTGATCCACACCAAATTTAACATCCATCTCTAAATCACTAAAGTTCAAATAATACGTTTGCCCATTATATACATAATGAAGTGAAGTTACTTGATATTCACCCTTATTACTAAATACATTGGAAAACTTTACTAAATTACCAACAGTTTCTGAACTCTCTAAATCCAAAGTTGTTCCATCCTCTTTTTGAATGGTAATTCTAAAATTTGAATATCCCTCTATATTATTTAATGAAAGTACAAAGTTTTCTGTTTCCTGACTCGATACAACCGGACTATCCACTAAGAAATATTCCATCATATTTGAATTACCCATTTGTTCTTCTACATTTGTATCTGTATTTTCATCAACAGTTTCATCTACTGTATTTGTTTCTTCTGTTTCAGTATCCTCTGTTTCAGTATCATCTGTTTCAGTGCCATCTGTTGTCGTTTCATCCACTGTATTTGTCTCTTCTTGTGTAATTTCATCTTCTGCAAAAACAGTATATGTATTTGACAAAGTAGAAACAGACATAAATAAACTTAATACGAAAGCTAAAACTGGTTTCAATCTTTTATGCATTGTCTTTTCCTCTTTTCAATCCTCTTTATTTTAAAGGAATCTAACAACATTTTCAATATAACTCAAAAAATAACCAAGCGCATAAAACGCTTGGTTATAGACTATACTCTAGTTAATTTGAATTTTTGAGCATTTGTACCATTATCGCGATAAATATGGATATTTTCTTCATTCTGAATTCTACCACCATAAATATCTAAAACATAATCTTTATCTAACGCAGATACAAAGGTTAAACTACCATCACTATTTTTTCTAGCAATCCATTTTTGTGCATATGTATCATTATATGCATATTGCCATACATTCGTAAAACTTTGAGCCTTACCACCATATACATCTAAAGCTTTATTCGTACCTACATTAATAAATGTAATGTATCCCATTGCATCTTTTTTGATTTTCCACTTCTGTGAACTTGCCTTATTTGCATTTGCAAGTTGAACATTACCATTAGATGCGTTAAATACTACATTATTATTTGTATAACACTCAATTACATATGTAGACTCCGTAATATCTTCATTATATTCCTTAGCCATTGCATTTAAGTGGTCACGTGGACTTTCATATTTTATAAAAGACCAAGTTTGAGCCTTCGTATTATTCGATTTATAAATCTGAATATTTGAAAAATTTTGAACTCTTCCACCATATAGATCCAATACATAATTTGAATCTAAAGCCGAAACGATCTTATAGCCAGATCCAACATTTACTACAATCCATTTTTGTGCATATGAATTATTTGAAGTATATTGTACAACATTTTGACCATTTACATTCTGACCACCATAAACATCAAGAACCTTATTTGAACCTACGTTTATAAATGTCACATACCCTTTGGAATCATGAACAATTTTCCATCCTTGAGCTACAGTTCCATTATTCTTATAAATCGTAATATTTCCAAAATCGCTCTTACTTCCACCATATACATCAAATACATAACTTGTATTTAATGAAGAAGCTATAAAATAAGTTCCATCCGCAATCGCATATTTATTTTGAGAAGCTAATTTATCCATCTCTTCACGCGTGTTTTTAACTTTTAACAACTTCCAACTCTGCGCTACAGTACCATTAGAAGAATAAATTTGAATTGGAGAACCATTATTTGTTGAGCCACCATACAAATCGAATACATATCTTCTATCCCAAGCGGAAGAAATAACCCAACTACCATCACTATTACGTGTGAATATAAATTGAGCCCCTTTACTTGAAGCATTTACACCTTGAACTAGACGACTACTCTTCATTTGGTTCCAATTTGTAGTTACACCTACATATAAACTTGATTTAACATTTTTAATTGTATAATATCCATTTTGATTTTTTATAATTTCATATTGCTGAGCCATAGATCCGTTCCAATTGAAAATTTGCACAGACGCACCATTTGAAATCGAACCACCCACAATATCTAAGACTTTATTATTATTCTTTGAACTTACAATTTCATAAGTTCCATTCGTCATTTCATCTTTTATAATATCAAATGTCAACGTTAATTTACCCGTAAACATATTCATACCAATAATGGTAACGGTTCCTTTACCAACATTTACATTATTTGAATAAATAACTTTATAATCACGACCCTGAACCAATCCTGTATTTTTAATTGAAAGATTCACTTCAGGCTCTACTTTACTTCCTGTATAATAAACGTTACCTACATGCCCAGTACCCTTAGATACATCTAAATATAAATTATTATCGACATACTTGCCTAATGAAAAGAATGGACCCCTATTTAATCTATCCCCGTCAAAACTAGATGGATGATTGAACACTTCACTAATATGTACACGACCATTACGTGTTCTAGTATAAGGATCATAAACTGTAGTATATCCTTGTGCATCCAATCCAAACAATAAGATTTCATGTGAAACACCTGGCCAAGGACAGAATTTTCCACCCTCAACTGTAGCTGCGATCATATTCCCCTTAAGCAGCTCTTTTTTAGCCGATTCCACATTTAAATTGTTTTTATAAGTTAAGCCAAATTTATTAGAAACAAGAGTCCAAGTATCTGAACTAGAACCCATGCCAGCAGTATTGAAAATACCTGCACTATATAACATATTTCCCATATCAATAGGTGTATAATTTGTTCCCTTAAGTGTATTGACAATCATGGCCGCCGTTGTTGGAACACAACCACTACTACCAAAGTAATAACCGCCAAATATATTCCAAGCCCATTGACTATCTTTTTGACAATAGTAAGAAACACCATTCCAGCTAGCCTTTGTGATTAATCCATTACTATCCGTTTCATAAGTTACCTTATCAACTTGAAAAGTTCCCTGCTGTCGTCTACCGGCATTATCATAATATTTCGAACTATTACCTACATTCACAAACCCAACCGATAAAGTACCATCATTTCTAAAATTGTACCAATTTCCGTTTACTAGTTTATCACCAAAGCTTTGAACTCCATTTTCAAAATAATAAATTTTACCATTCAAATGCGTCATGCCATTAAAAGCCAAACCATTCTCAAGATAATAATGGACTTGACCATCCTCTTTCTTCAAAGAATAAAGAATTGTACCTGTGCTCAAATCCTGATGTTTCTGCATATTTGACTGTAAAACACCTGACTCATTAAAATAATAAGCATCTGTACCAATTGTTTTAAAACCTGTTACCTTATTACCAGTCTCATCAAAATAATACTTCTGTCCATCAATATCCTCAAAACTATTCATGACATAAGAACCATCTTTGACAAACATCGTAAAATCTGTGTTCCAACCATCTAATAACTTAGAATTTGTATCAATACGATCTGTTGTGATTGAATCCTTTTCATCGGTTGAAACTGAAACATCTGGGTTTACAACACTATCAATCACATCCACTAAGTTATCCTTTTCTTGTGTATTTGTCGTTTCTTTAATTGGCTCTACACTATTTTCTTCTGCATGAACAATTGTATCCGCAAAATTATAACTTACAACGGCTGCAAGAACGGCAAAACCAACCTTAACAATATCTCTTGAATTCATTCAAATCATCCTCCGCAAAAGACATTTTATAACTTTCATAAAAATATGACAATTATCTTTTGTTAATTAAATTAAAAAAATCACTTCAAAAAATAAAGTGATCTAATTAGACATATTGAATGTTTAGTTTACGAATAAAATGATACATGAATGATTTCCAATGTAACTTATCAAAAATCACAAATAGAAGCATACAAACATTGACTTTAAAAGAATCTTCTTTATTGTATGAAAAATGATAATAATCATTCTTCTTTAAGAAATCAAACGATTCATTATATATTTTAGAATATGAAATCTTTTCTAGAACGCTAGCCTGCATTAATAAATATTGAACAACCGTTTTTAAATAAAAATAATCTACATATTTCTTTTCATATTTATCTAAATTCAACGTACTTTGAATCTTATTCAACAACATCAAAATATCATTGTTTCCTTGTACCGATTTTTTACTCTGTGTTAATGAATTCGGATTAAAACAATAATTATACCCAGCATAATCAATTACTCTTACTTTGTTCGTTAAGCTATTACACTTTATATTCATATAAACATCTTCACCCAAGACAAATTTTTCATATTCAATATGATTGTCCTTTAGAAAATCCAAACTATACAATTTACCCCAAGTAGCTACATAACGAAATTCATCCCAAACCGATACTTTAGGCTTCGAAACATACATTAACGAATGATCTTCCAAACTTACTTTCTTATATCCCGAAATAAGAACATCGTTATCTTGAATTTCTTGATGCAATCTTTCTAAATAATCCTTATCGATATAATCATCTGAATCTATAAATGTAATATATTTCCCTCTAGAAAGTTGTATTCCCTTATTCCTCGTTTTTCCAGCACCCTGATTCTCAAAAGAATATACTTTTATACGTGAATCCTTATAACTCTTTAACACCTCTAACGTACAATCTTTTGAACCATCATTAATCAATAATAACTCAAAATTACTGTATGTTTGTTCTAAGACACTATTTACACAAACTCCAATATATTTTTCAGCATTATAGACAGGTACTACAATTGAAATTAAATCCATTTTTATGCCTCCTTAAAATCTTGTTTACGCATAATATAAATATAGATTAATAAATACAACAAGAATTGAATAAACATACATAATAAATAAGCAAGCGATGCTCCAATTAAACTAAAATTGATAATAAACAGTTTAGAAACAAACAAAGCAAATAATGATGTCACAGAATAAACGATAAACTGCACAAAAGTATGTCGAATCGTAGTAAGTGCTGCCGATACTAGTGTACTTAATGAATAGAAAATGGCACCCAAAATAATTAAAATCAAACACAATTTATAATCCGATATATTAACACCATATAAAATATTTAATACAGGTATACCAAGTAAATATGCTCCAATGATACATACTAAACCAAAAACAAGAACTAATAAAGCCGATTTAAAAATCAAAATATTAAATTCTTTTTTCTGTCCCAATGCATATAGATTCGCAATCGTATTTAGAATAGGTTGCAACAAATATTGACATGCCAAACTAATAATTGTAGCAGGCATTAACACAATACCGAAAATGGCTTGTAAGGATTCGACAACAATACCATCCAACGCATACTTTTGTGCATTGACTAAATATACAGCTAAAAACAAAATTGAAAACGAGAAAAATCCATCTTTATATAATTTAATAATATTCGTTAGACTAATTTTTTCTTCTTTTTGTATTAAATTCTTTGTTTTAGGAATGTCATATAAAAATAAAACTACAAGCCAAATTAAATCTAATCCAACACAAGATAATAATAGATTCTTTGTGACCATATCTAAAACTACGAAGACTAAAACTGAAGCTATCGATTTAAAAAACAAGGACTTACCAACAAGTTCTAAATTGTCATTCTTTTGAAGCACTCCATAAAATACATCTGAAAAAACTTCACAACATTTCATAAAACATAACGCAAATGTAACACTCATTTTATATGCATCATACTTCATAATTAGACAATATATAAGAACAGTGACCATCATTAGAATGCAGCTTGATATTCTATGTACAATATATTCTTTATTTGAAAAATCTTGCTTAACATCCGTAACTTGAAAAACCCTGCCTTCATAATTACCAATAAAACAAAACAAACAAGCCAATGAAAAAGCAAGTGTAAAAATACCTGAATCCTTTAGACCATTGATTCGAGTTACAATAATCATAAAAAATAAGGAGTTAAATGCATTTGCAGTTGTCCCTATCATATTCCATATGACATTTTTCTTTGTGTTGTTTCCCATATTAACCCCTCTATATATTTTTCTCTATTAACACATACGTAACGTACCCTACCATGATACTCAAAGGTATAGAAATCAGTATATTTAATCCGACAGCCATAGATCCACCAAATTCACTAATGACCATTTGTTGGATTGGCCAACCACATAAATATATATCATAAGATAAGTTACCAAGAGACGCAAATCGAGCATTGCATTGAGGTAAACAAAATGAAATATATAAAGTTATATAAGGAATGAATAGAAAAGATCCAATTTGACCATATCCTAAACCAATCAACAAAATAAATAGTATGCAAGAAAGTACAAAATATACATTTTTCATTGTTATCTCATCTCTATAAATCCAATAAAAAGAACCCCAGAAAAACAAGAAACATGGTTGAATATAACCTTTAACACTCATAAAAATGTGTAAAGGAATAAAATTGATACCAATAAAAACAAAAATCACCAATAAAGCCACAAATTTATAACTCTTTTTGTTCACCAAATTTAATTTGTAAGCAATCAATAAAATAATATAACAAACAAATTCTAATGGTAACGTCCATAAAGGACCATTTATGACTCCCGGATAAATATTATTTGTGAATACACCAGGCAAATTGTGAACAGGTATCAAAATAAAATTTAAACAATATTTAAAAAAGTCAGTTGATACAAAAAAATCAATTAGACTATAAGACGAAAAAAATAAAGCACAAACCACGATACAAATCACAAGTGTAAACCATAATGGTGGAAATATTCTTATAAATCTATTATGAAGATACTTTTTTGAATTCTTGTTTTTTAATAAACTTTTAGTCACAAAAAAGCCGCTACTCATAAAGAATATCGCAACGGCTAAACTACCAAACGCAATAGAATTTCTAGATAAGTCTGATAATATATCATTATATTCCGCACCTTTAGAAAGTGGAAAGGCATGTGAGATAATCACAAATATGGCAGCTATAAACTTTAATAAGTTTAAATTATTACTTCTTGTAGACTCAAATGTTTTTAGCGTAACACTATTTTGTGTCATTATGCTTCTCCATAATCAAATTAATTTTTGTATTATCACCCCAAATAGCAGGTGAATCATATGGACGTTCAGGGAATTTTCCATAGTCTGGACGAATACTATAATGATTCTTCTCGATAAATTCATTCACTTTATCCGCTAATGAAACTGGTTTTCCAGAACAACAATTGATAATTCCAGTGATTTCAGATTGTGTAGAAGCTGTCGCAATTTGTTTTGCGAGTTCATCTACATGAATAAAATCATATTTATTTTTACCAGAAACAAATGGGAATGAAGCCTTACCCTCATGCTCCATCTGTGTTATCTTAGTAAAAATTGAATTATTATTGGAATCATCACCTAAAATATAATATGCACGCAACCACATTAAAGCCGTATCCGATTTATCTGCCAATAATAAAGAAGCTTCTCTTAATGCATTTTTTGCGATACCATACATTGACAATGGATTTGTAGGGGTATTTTCATCAACACAACCCTCATAATATCCAATCTCATGCATAGTTCCCATTACAGATAAATATTTAACACCACCATCAATCATATTCTTAATGAAAGCATAGTGTTTTGACAACATTCCCATATGTGCGTCTGAAGCATGGTTAAAACCATCTTTCCAAGCCATATGAATACATGCATCCGGTCTACCTAGCTTGTTATAAATATCATCCGAAAAAATATCTAATGATAAAAAAGTTGCATCCGTATTGATCCCTTTATTTATCATATCTACTGCAATAACTTCATGATGCATTTTGATCAACGCATCAACTACATGTCTTCCAATATATCCAGAAGCCCCTGTAACAACTACCTTCATTTTATCATCTCCTACAATTTATTACTTTTTTCACTCAACGCGTACACCGAATTTATTCCATTCGCAATAAATTTTGGCCAATATAAACTCATGATTTCCAAATCCTCTTTTTTACGGATATTTTCACCCAAGTTTTTTGAAGTAGCTGACTCCGCATAAATTCTATGTCCCAATAATGGTTTATCAATATAAATAAACTCACCATTTAATTCAGCTAAATCACACCATGTTTTATAATCACAACTATTGATATAGTTTGTATCAAAAATAGACTTACCCGCAACCACCTTATTGTAAGTAGCAGCTGGACAACAAATTGGACAACCAATTGATAAAATTCTTCTACGAATAAATTTAGAAGTCTGATTCTTATCCTTCTTTAAAGGCGCAAGCATCATTCTCTTCACTTTTAAAATTTTATTTGTATAGATTTTTTTATCATTACGAATCTCATAATAATCTGTAAACGCAAGAATAAAATCATGTTTATTCCCAATATACTTTAATGTTTTTTCTAAAAAATCCGGTTCATAATAATCATCTTGATGTGCAATTGTAACCAATGGAGTTGGTGCATGATCATAAGCCCAATTCCAGTCAGCTCCTGCATTTTTAGGACTTGGATTCACAAACAATTCTAAACCATATTTTTCACACAATCCCTTAATATGATCATTCGGTGTTGATGTTGAAATAAATACCTTACTCTTGATTGTTTGATTCAATAAAGATTGAATCGTCATTTCTAAATGAGGATTTTCTTTATATGCACAAATCACAAAACTATGATCGTTTTTATTAAACATTTAATTACCTCCAAAATAGTTATTTTTTGATTTCACTTTTTAATAATGAAATTTCTTGTACTAATAATGTAATCTTTCGTTTCTGCGCAGAAACAATAACAGTTAATGACATAGTTATAAAGAACAAGATAACCAATAACACACCAATAACCATGTTGGAAACCGTTTGGAAGCCAACTAAATTCGCAATCTTAATCAATGCATTTGGAAAAATTGCTAAAAACAATAAGATTAAAACGCCAAGCCCCCATAATAAAGAATACTTCACTGGAATTCTACCCTTGTGTAGTATACGAATTACAACCACAGCTAATATTATGGCAATAATAAGAACACCCAGTCTTAAATTTAAAGGCATTATTTTGACCCCCTTGTTCCAATTATCATAATAGATAATAAAACATTAATCATATAATACACATTCTTCCAACTACGAATGCTAGACACACCACCATTACGCTCCTTCATTTCAACAGGAACTTCCTGAATTGTTAATCCCTGCTTTAAAATTTGCGTAGTTGAAATTGGTTCTGGATATTCTAATGGATAATCCATCGCAAATTGTGCAATCAAGCCACGATCCACTGCTCTAAATCCTGAAGTAACATCATATAATTTTTCACCTGTAAAAAACTTAATGAAAGATGAAATGATCTTAATACCCATCTGGCGAGCCTTTGTAGACTTAAATTCACTTGTCGAGCCCTCGACAAAACGAGAACCAATTGTCATATTTGCTTTACCATCAAAAATAGGTTTACAAATATCCTCCACAAAATTTACATCATGCTGACCATCCCCATCAAATTGAATGGCAATATCATAATTATGTTCCATCGCATATTTATAACCCGTTTGAACAGCTCCACCAATACCTAAATTATGAACCAGTTTCACATGCGGCTTATTATTTGACGTTAGTATTTCCTCTGTTCTATCTCTAGAACCATCATTTATGACAATATAATCTAATTTATTTGAAGAGTGATTCTTATTATATTCATCAATTGTATCGATTGTTGATAAAATAGAATCTTGTTCATTATATGCTGGAATAATTAACAATACTTTATTCATTATTCTCCCCTTTTCCTTTTTTTACCACTTTAAAACATAACATAAGAAATCATTATCCTCAAGTTATTATGAATTTTTATTAACGAAAAATAACTAAATTAGTGTGTTAATAACTCAATCATCAACGAAAATATTGCCAAAATACCAAGATAATTACACGTATTCAATAATTTAAATTTTGATATAGATCCTGTTTCATACGTATCTTTATTGAAACATAAAAACAACAATGGAATAACAGGCAAAATATATCTTCCTTGGAAACCTTCAACAATTCTTCCACCAAACATTCCAACACTACAAGACCAGCTATACATTCCACCTAAAGTACCTAAAAAACAAATAAGTATAATGAAAATGAATACATATTGATTTACTTTTTTTATACCTAAAACTTTGGGATTGATTTTAGAAATTAAAAGGCACATCACAATAATATATCCAAGAATAATTGGTGCAAATATACCAACATGACATAACTCCATTGAACTTCCTACAGCAGAAAATATATAGAAATTTAACTTATTGTATAAAGTCTGACGCAACACACTATAGAAAAATTTAGGATGGAATGCCAAATATAAGACAGAAGCATTTGAAACCATTCTACCTAAAATAATAGCTGCAAGTAAGTATACTGCACATAATAAAGCTAGAATAACTCCTATCAGTATATAGCCTTTCTTATTCTTGAATCTTTCAAAATCAATGTCTTTTATAAAGAAACTTAATGGTGCTAATACAAGTGGTGAATACGCAAAACTCTTACACGGAATCAACAATAAACATGTAATCACCAATAATATTGTTTCTTTTTTACCAAGTTTTCGATTATAAAACAACTGTATTGTTAAAGAAGCAATCACAAATGCTAATGATAAAACTATACTATCATACGAAACACTAAAAACTTGTTGTAAAGTGATTGGGAAAAGTGCTAATAGTACAAATATCTCTTTAAACTTTGGCGTTTTCTTCAAACAATATCCGAGTGCCGATAAAAATAAACTAAAGTTTAAAAATCTTCCAATTAAAACACATAAAATTCCATTTAAATTTAACAATCGACCAATCGCAATACCTAAGCCACTCAAAAAATAAGTATACATGTATATACCAACTTGAACCACTTGTTGTTCTGAGTCTACTAATTCTGTTTCATCTGAATTTTTACTCAAAATATTTTGAACATAACTATCCATAACAGCATCATTCGCATATACATAATGAAAAATATCTAAATCACATTTTCGCATTTTAATGTTGTTTACATCATCCTGTACACGCAAAATTTTATTCGAAATGTGGTATGCATTTTTCATATGTGCATTTGCCTCATCCGGAACATTCCCTACTGGAATAAATAGATTTAGAATCATCCCCAAAATGAATACGGAAACTAAACAATATTTATTAAAATCCAAATGACAGAACTTTAATACAAATGTCATTACACAAAACAATACAACTAAGAATCCACTGGTAATCAATGCTAATTTTGAAAAGGAAGTGATTTCATTTGTAGCTACACTTAAGCTCGCTTTGTTTTTATTTGCATTTAAAAGTAGTGTAGAATTACTATTCGTAGACAACACTAATTTTAAATTCTTCCCTTTCACATTTGTTACTTTATCTTTAAAACCTAATAGAACAGGATTATCTTTTGTAACTCTATCCACCTTTAATGATCCATTTCCAATTAATGTATCTTCATCATACAAAGAATATTCAATTGTAAAATCATCAAACGACTCATCTTCATAAGCAAACAATTGAATTGCTTCTATTTGTTTATTTGAAACCTTAAAATCTTGTGTAATTTTATTTGACCGACTTAACTCAACATAATTCTCATGATTCATTGGAATAATACTATAATATCTTGTCTTTATCGCATTATCTTTTACAAGCATTGAAAATGTGAATACTATAAAAAATAAACAACAAAATTTTATAAAACTATTAAAAGAAAATTTTTTCATAACTCCTCCATTCCAAGATAATTGTCAAAATTAAACTAATTCTTCCAAATATCTCTTTAAAGCATCTTGCCAAGTTGGAAGAGGTTTAAATCCATTTTCAACTAATTTTGATTTATCCAAACGAGAATTAAAAGGACGAGCTGCCTTAGATAAACCATACTCTTTCGTTGTTACTGGAATTACTTTATTTGTGTAACCTGCTTGTTTAAAGATTTCACACGCAAAATCATACCAACTGATATAGCCACCCTCATTTGTCGCATGATAGTAACCATATTTATCCGTTTCAATCATGTCGACTAATAAACGGGCCAAATCATAAGTATAGGTTGGTGTCCCAATTTGATCATTCACGACTTTTAATGTATCAAATTTCTTTCCTACATTTAACATTGTCTTAATGAAATTATTTCCATTCTTTCCAAATACCCACGCAATACGAACAATGAAATACTTAGATAAAGTATTTGAAACAGCTAGTTCTCCACCAAGCTTCGTTTCACCATATACATTTAATGGCTTATAATCCTTACAATCGGGTTGCCAAGGCGTTGTTCCCTGACCATCAAATACATAATCGGTAGAAATATAGACCATCTTCGCATCAATCTCTTTACAAGCATCCGCAATATTTTGTGTACCATCCACATTAATAGCTTTTACTTTGGCCTGTTTATCTTCATCTTCAGCTAAATCAACTGCCGTCCATGCCGCACAATGCACAACAACATCTGGCTTTACAGACTTGATTGTATTCATTACAGCACTTTTGTTAGTGATATCTAAAGATACATATTCAGCCGTTGTTACATACGTACCATCTTGAATTCCGCTATAGCTTTCAGCTAAGTCCGTACCTACTCCTACATATCCTCTAGAAGCCAATTCATTCATGACATCATGACCCAATTGACCTGCAACACCTGTCACAAAAACCTTCATAGAATATCTTCCTTTCATTTAATAAGAAAAGCTAAAGATTATTCCTTAGCTCTTCCTTTTTCTACATACATCTTTTCAAAATAATTTTGGTATTCACCACTAATGATGTTTTCCCACCATTCCTTGTTGTCTAAATACCATTGGATTGTCATTGGAATACCTGTATCAAATGTATATTTTGGTTTCCATCCAAGTTCTGTTTCCAACTTAGTTGGATCAATCGCATAACGCATATCATGACCTTTACGATCGGTTACATACGTAATCAAGCTTTCTGGTTTGTTTAATGCATGAAGTACAGTCTTTACAACTTCTAAGTTTGTTCTTTCATTATGACCACCTACATTATAGACTTCACCAACACGTCCCTTACGAACAATTAAATCAATGGCTACACAGTGATCATATACATGTAACCAGTCACGCACATTTTCTCCAGTTCCATATACTGGAATTGTTTCATCATTTAAGGCACGAGAAATAATTAATGGAATTAATTTTTCTGGGAAATGATAAGGACCATAGTTATTTGAACAACGACTAATCGTTACTGGTAAACCATATGTTCTATGATATGCAAGTACGAATAAGTCTGCACTTGCCTTTGCACTTGAATATGGACTTGAAGTATGAAGTGGAGTGTTTTCAGTAAAGAACAAATCAGGACGATCTAAAGGAAGATCACCATATACTTCATCCGTAGAAACTTGGTGATATCTTTGAATACCATATTTAACACAAGCATCTAATAATGTAGTTGTTCCCATTACGTTTGTCTTTACGAAGATTTCAGGATCTTCAATACTACGATCCACATGACTTTCAGCCGCAAAGTTAACAACAACATCAAATTTTTCTTTTTCAAACAAATCCATGATAAATTCACGATCTGCAATATCACCCTTGATAAACTTGTAGTTCGGTTTATCCTCTACAGGCTTACAAGTCTCTAAGTTACCTGCATATGTTAATTTATCTAAGTTTACAATCATATCCTCAGGATATTTGTTTACCATATAATGTACAAAGTTTCCACCAATAAAACCAGCACCACCAGTTACTAAAATTTTCATATTTTTATTCTCCTTCATATACAAATTGATTGTTTGATTCTTCTAAAGTAGGGCCAACCTGATCTTTTTCACTCAAGACAGGCTCAATACCATTTAATAATGAACCCCAATCTACATTACAAGTTGGATCATCATAACGCATTCCACCCTCAGACTCTTTATTATAGACATTATCGACTTTATATCTAAATTCAACATCATCTGTTAATGTTAAAAATCCATGCGCAAATCCTTGTGGAATAAAAAATTGTCTATGATTTTCTTCACTAAGCTCTACACTTACCCATTGACCAAATGTAGGACTACCTTTGCGAATATCCACCGCAACATCAATCACAGTTCCCTTTGTACAAGAAACCAATTTACTTTGTGCATAAGGCGGATTTTGCCAATGCAATCCACGAAGTGTACCCTTCTGTGCACTAAAAGACATATTGTCCTGTACAAAATCAACAGTAACACCTAATTTTTCATATTTAGGCTTTGAATACGTTTCTGTAAAATATCCACGATGATCTCCAAATACATCTGTATCAATAATTAATACTCCAGGAATCTTTGTTTCAGTTACCTTCATTTCAATACCCCCATTACTTAATATACTTACGATCCATGATCTTCTTTAAATAAGCACCATACTGATTCTTCTTATAGATTTCGTAAGTCTCAGAAAGTTGTTCGTAATTGATCCAACCATTGTCATACGCAATCTCTTCAAGACAAGCAATCTTACGATGTTGATGTTCCTCAATTGTCTTCACAAAATTAGTGGCATCCACTAAAGATTCATGTGTACCCGTATCTAACCAAGTAAATCCATCACCAAGTAATGTTACATTCAATTCACCATTCTCTAAATAAATACGGTTCAAATCTGTGATTTCCAATTCTCCACGAGCACTTGGCTTTAAGTTTTTCGCATACTCAACCACTTTATTATCATAGAAATAAAGTCCTGTTACCGCATAATTTGACTTAGGACAAGCTGGCTTTTCCTCTAAACTAATAGCCTTACCTTCTGAATCAAATTCAACCACACCAAAACGTTCAGGATCTTCTACATAATAACCAAATACGGTAGCTCCCACTTCATTTTCAGCAGCCGCACGAAGACGCTTCGTTAATCCATGACCATGGAAAATATTATCACCCAAAATCATTGCACAACTATCATTACCAATAAATTCTTCACCCAAGATAAATGCTTGTGCAAGTCCATCAGGACTAGGCTGAACTTTATAAGAAAGCTCAATTCCAAATTGATGACCATCCCCTAATAATTCTTGAAAACGAGGTGTATCATCCGGAGTTGAAATAATCAAGATCTCACGAATCCCTGCCTGCATTAAAATAGACATTGGATAATAAATCATTGGCTTGTCATAAATAGGAAGCAATTGCTTACTTGTAACCTTTGTCAAAGGATACAAACGAGTACCACTACCACCAGCTAAAATAATACCTTTCATGTTGAGTCCTCCATAATTAACATCATTATATCACAATAAAAGAATAAACCCTAACGTTACGTTAGGGTCAAGTGCAATATACACGAATTATTGATTCTTTAATCAAATTCCAATCTCTTGATTTCGCAGTTTCTACACCATTTGTATATAAAACATCACGCAATGCTTGATCTGAAACAATTCTTTCAATGCAATGAACAGCCTTGTCAATATCTCCATTTGGATAAATCAAACAATTTTTTCCATCCTCTAAATATTCTTTATTGCCATCATTTAATAAGGCCACCACATAACCACCAGTGGCCATCATTTCAAGTGGTGGATAACTAAAGCTTTCAAAAACAGAAGTTTTTAACAAAATATCACAATCTGCATATACCTTTTGCACCTCTTCATAAGGTACTCGATGTAAGAATTTATCAACACGATACCAATCCTTCGGTTTGGCATTATAAGACATGTACCATATTTCATATTTGGAAGAATCCAATTTATTTGTAATCGTGAAAGCCTCATCCACATTTTTATACTTACTTGAAGAATCTCCCTCAATCAAAATTCGAATTTTTCCATTGAACTCTCGTTTATGATTTTTATACTGTTCAATATCAATTCCGTTATAAATCCACTTGGCATCTTTGTTAAATTCGGACTTCAACCATTCTTTACACCATTTGGAGACAGTAATGCAATCAAATGGATATGAATAAGTCACACTAGCTTCTACTTTACGAGGATCTTTAAAATCATAAAAATCAACCTCATACCCCTGCACCAAATACTTTTTATTTTCAATACAACGAACATCATCCAACATCCTAACCGTAGGCCACATTGTCGCTACACCACAATCAATTTTCGCATCCAACTTTTCATTTTTAAATGGCAAGACCGGAAATGAATGATTCATAAAAGTAAATTCTGTACAAGTATCATAGAAAGATAATAACATCACTTGATAACCTGCATCCTGTAAATAAGCTGCATGACGCAAAGCCACCATAACTCCACCAGAAATTTCAAGTTTCGCAAAACCCATACAAACAATTCGTTTACGATTCTCTTGTAGAATAGAAACAATATTTGAACCTGTATATAAAGTAACACAATGCTTTAGACAATATGCATACGCATTACCAGCTAAAGTTTCTCTTAATTCCTTATTTTCAATCAAACAAGTTAATTTTTTCTTCCACTCAACTATATTAGAACAAAGTATTCCAGTTTTATGATCTTCTATCATCTCTTTAAAAGCACCTAGATTTGAAGCAATCGTACAAGTATTTACTAAACTAGCCTCTACCCATTTATTCTCTGATTTTGCTTCATTAAAAATGTTTGAAGTTAAAGGCGCTAAATTAATATCCATCTTAGAAATCAATTCAGGAAGTTTTTTATAATCCATAAAAGGATGTACTTCAATCTTAGAAGCATACATCTTTAAATCTTGAGGCAAATCGATTTCTCCAACAAGATGCAAACGCACATAATCATATGCATTCAACACATCAATCAAGGCTGGCTTAATCATTTCAAAATCTTCATTGTGCGTAATACTACCACTAAAGTAACCAATATCCACAGTATCTTTTGATGTTTTCTTAATTTCTTGTGATAAAGTAACCATCTCTATAGAAGCCGTATTTCGATTGATCCACACATTCGGATTGTATTTTTCAAGTTCCTTCTTTAAGGCCAAAGTTGTTGTGATACATCCATCGCAAAGCATTAACAACTTTTGATTCTTCATAACATCCAAATCATAACGAGTCTTTTGAGAAACATCCATATTCTTAACATACGCAATCTGATCTGTATATTTTGTATCAATGACTAAATCATCCACATCATAAAGTACGGGTTTATTCCATGATTTAGCCAATTGAATAAATGCATCTAATTTATCTGTATAAGGCGCTCTAAAAATAATGAAACAAGAATACATACGCACTTGTTTTAGATCTACATTCTCAAAGAAAACTTCATCACAAGTGTAGCCATTCACTTTTAGCTGTTCCATTTGATGTGTTACACGATAACGAGGTGGATGTGGCAACAAATCTCTAGGACACCCATTTATAAACAAGACATCCTTAAATGCATCACTTTTAGGTCTTGATTCTCTTTTCTTATGAATATAATGCGAGGCATGTTTTGCTAAACCTGAAATCCCTTCTCGTTTTAATACCTCCATTGATTTATTCACTAACTCCAAAATAACACCTCCTACTTCACACACACACAAACAATCCAGCCTGTTTTGTTACAACTATTTTACCATCTTTCTGTAATAACTCTTCAATATATTCTTTAAACTCCGATAGTCTAGGCCCTAATATTTCATTTTGATTGCCATGACAAGACATAATATAATCAATCAAAGGCTTAGATTCTGTAATTTCTAATGAATCTTGATAATCCATTCTTTGAACACTCGTGAAATATTGTTTTAAAATACATTCACCATTTTCTAAACCAAATACATCATACAGACTATGATTCGAAAGATTTATTCTAGAATCAAAGTTTTGTACAATATCCGTAATTTCTTTCATATGCCTACTACCATATGTACTACAATATAAAACTCCATTTGGTTTTAACACTCGACAGATTTCTTTTAATCCTTGATTTAAATCATTCAAATAAAACAAAACGTGATTGGCAATAATAGAATCAAAATAAGCATCTTTAAAAGGTATCTTTTCAGCATCCGCCACAATACAGTTAAAGTCAGAACCCAATTTATTACGAACCTCTTCCACCATACCTTCACTAATATCCGATAAGAATATTTCTCGATTTCTTAGATCAATCTTATTCTCTTGCCACAACTTACCATTGCCACAACCAAGTTCTAATAATCGGTTCACCTTAGAAAAATCAATCTTCTCAAATAACCAATTAAACCAACCCTGCTTATTTGTAGAATACTTTTCATGTAAAGAAATACGATCATTTAAGTTCTTCGCATTCTTATATTGCTCAATAATATTCGTTTCTTCATTCGACAATTGAACTAAAGAAAGAATCATATTCCAAGAAAGATTATCCGACTGACTTGCTCTTTTTAAAGCATCCTTTAAAGATTGTAAATGAGAGATTTTATCCTCAATCAAATCAATCTGCAATTCAAAACTCTCCTTAAGATTGGTATTGTCCATAACCATTGGAAAGATTTCATCAATACTAAAACCCAAATGTTTTAAAGATAAGATCTTCTGTAGTTTCAATAAATCCAAATCACTATATTGACGATACCCATTCTCCATAACAAAAGAGGGTTTTAACAACCCTATCTTGTCATAATATCGAATTGTTCTTTCACTCACATTCGCAAGACGTGCGAACTGACCTGTTTTATAATAATTCATATCTTATTTTTCGTTAATCTATATATCTTAGACTCCTTAATTTCACTTAATTCTTGATTTAATCTATGATTTGTATCAATCAAATTAATAATGTTATCAATGCAGTCTTCCCCATAATAATACATATAGAAATCCAACTCTAACAAACCAGATTCTGAATTTGACAATTGAATCTGCGGTGTTTCTATAAAATAATAATCATCGTTGATCACAAAAGATGCATTTGTCTTAAAATCTGAAATCAAATTTCCATTCATTGTGATAGTATTTAATTTAAAGATTGATTTCTTTCCAAATTGAATATGAATATCTTGATTTCCAACGTTTGTTTCGTAATGCATTTGTTTTGAATTGAACAAAGTATTCTTTTGACCATTCACTATAATATCTAAGAGATCCTTCTCTACTTCTTTATGCAAATCTAACAAATACATTCTTGATTTATTATAATAATCAGAAATTTTTTCATCCGATACATAATGTTGGAAGTTTTCTTCCATTGATAAATATAATGTTTTAAGCTCTTCCGTAATCCCATAACGCAAATAAATTTTCTCAATTTCTTCCTCATTGAGTTTAGAAAGTGCAATACTATGTAAAATAGCTCGATACATAATAAATGAGACTGGAATAGTGCAATCAAACACCCATTCATAATCTAAAATTGAATATGTATGATTCTGCGTTAGAATCACATTTTCTAAAATGACATCTATATCACAGAAACGAATACACTTCTGATCTAATAAAAGACTTTCATCCTGTTTGCCAAACACATCTATAAATTCGTGATTTGCTTTAAAATCAACAATATCTCCATACGCATTGATTTTATACAACAAATCCATTATTTCAATAATCTTATCCAATTGATCATGCTTCACATATCCATTGACAATGGATTCAAGATTCTCACCTTTGATAAAATCAAAAATTAATGTGTTATTCTCTAATTGTACTGGACAATAATGAAATAAATCATTATGTTTCGTTGTTTTATAAAATTGATGAATTCTATCAAAATGAGAAATTCCAGAAGGATCTAATGCGATTTTTTCTACGCGATATGTATCCTTATCTTTTAAAATATTTGTACATATTTTAAAATTATCTTTTCTTTCTGAAGAAATCTTTGAATAAATAATATTACTCTTATGATTTGAAAGAATAATCATAAATGAATTACTAAATGTCGCAAAATCACCAGATTCTACAAGGGATTGTAAAGCTATATTTTCATTAAAGAAACTATATCTAAATTCATGACAATCCTCATATTCTAAATTAATATTTCCAGTCAACCATTCATCACTTAAAACTTGTTTTGTTAAGAAATAATCTGGATATGGATAATAGTATTGAGCATGAACTTTTAATTTAGAAAATAATGTATCCCATTGATTCTTTGAATATAAATTCGTATGTTTTTTTAGATTTCCAAAGAATTCATCCGACTCAAACTCCTTAACTCCTGCAAAATAACGAAGAGCTAATTTATTGTTTGTTAAAAGGATCAGTTGTCCTTCTAAATCTAATTTATTCAATAAATCACATAATGCAGTTTCTTTATCATCCATGCAATCAAATTCGCCATCGACAATAATATAATCAAAAGTAGAATCATTCAATGTATCTAAATTAGACAAGGAAGTCATACAACATTTGAAGCGTTGTAAAAAATAAGATTCTAAAATCGCACTATCACCAACATATAATAATTTGGCATTTTCTTTAAATGGATACCATTCAAATACATTTGTACGATATTTAATGTTGTTGTAAAAATCTCTATACTTCCTGATCTGCTTCATAATTTTCTCCATTAAAAACTAGTATTTTTTAAATAATCAATATACAACTTTAAACCTTCTTCGAAAGAACGAATCTTACATTCGTGAATACTTTCAATCTTATGGTTATCCAAAACCACCTTAGCAACATCTACGCTTCTTGCATCTTTATAAACAACATCAGGCGCTAAACCATACTCTTTCATTTTTGAAATTACATCATTTAATGAAATACCTTGATTACTGCTGACATTGAAGACCTCTTCATTTCCATCATAATTGATCAACGAACCAATCATTTCACAAACATCTTCAATATAGATATAGTCTCGTACAACACTTCCATCACCCCAGATTTCAATCTGTTCATGATTTAATGTCTTTTTCAAAGCTGCGTCAATAAATCCAACACCTTTATTAAAATCTTGTCCAGGACCATATGGATTTGAAATACGCGCAATAATCATATTCGAATGAGATTGTTTGTTAAATGTCTTTAAGACAGTTTCAATGCAAAGTTTTACTGAACCATAATGATTGATTGGATTCGCCAAACTTGATTCTTTAATTGGTTGCTCTTCTTGAATTCCATAAACCGTTCCACCAGAAGATAAAAAGATTACTTTAATATTCTTTTGTGCACATAAATCAAACAAGTGTGCACTTTGCACAAAGTCTCTAGAGTACCCTTGCATAAAGCGCTTGTTTGAATTTCCTGGATTGACCGTACTTAAAGAGTGAATCACAATATCTTTATCTTGAATGGCATTTTCTAGAATTTCATCATCGAAAAAATCCCCTTCGACATATTCTACATCTGGATTTTTTTCTTTTGGATTTTGAATGTCAAAAGAATATACTTTATATTCTTTACTCAAATAGCGAGCAAGATTTGCACCAATAAATCCATTACCCCCTATTATTAAAACTTTCTTCATCTTCTTTAATTCCTTTCAAAACTGCATCTAAAACTTTCTTTCCTTCTACATCCCAAGATGTATGTTGCGCAAATTCAATTCCTTTTTGACGAATTGCATCTAATTTTTCTGAATCATTTAAATATGTATACATAGTATTCGCAATCTCAATTGGATCATACGATACTAAAACACTATTTTCTTCACTAACTAACCATTCGCTATTTGCTCCTTTTGAACATACGGCAACAGAACCTGAAGCCATTACTTCAAGTGGTAATAATGAAAGGTTTGTATTTGAAATAACTAGACATAAATCACATTTTCCATATAAATCAGATAATTCTTCAATTTTCATAATGCCTAAATTTTGATGTTTGAATGGAATTTCATATTGTGAAACGTCCCATCCTGCGAAAACAACTTCTAAATCTGGAATCTTTTTAGAAAGCTCATTTAAAGCTAACAAGCCTAGTTCAAAATCTCTTCGAGGTGTAACTGGACGAGCATAGAAAAATACACGCTTAGTACTATCTTGTTTTTTCTTAACTGTATATAAATCTTTATCATATGAGAAACTGAAACTATTTGCCTTCATGTTATATTGGTTAATACAAATATCTTTTAACCAATCTCCTGCTGTAATACCTCTAAAGCCAAACTTGTATGTTTGTTCCGCAAACTCATATTCAGAACCATGTGCAAAGAAATGTGGTTCAAAATCTTGAATAAAATAAAACTTTGAAATTGTATTATTAAAATTACGTACACAATAAGCTGTATCCCAACTTGTTGCCACTATACCATCCGCAAAAGTCATTAACTTTGTATCATGATACAACTCAACATTTTCATCCAAAATAGAGAAATATTTACGTACAAAATCTTTTAAATAACTATTATTTAAAAAACGAGTGGAACGATATAAATAAATACGGTTATGTACTCCATGTCTTTCTAAATAGGAAACAAAGCGGAAAATATTCAAGTGTCCACCTGACCCTTCACCCATTTCAGGTATCACCCAATTTAATGTGATTTGATTTCCCTCTTTATGTTTTTTATACTCCTCTAGATTCAATGGAGTTTCTTCTCGGTCTGTTATAAAACTCCAAAAATCGATTAGGCCTACCTTTTGAGGTCCTTGACGAAACCTTTGAATCGAACCTCTTAAACCTCTTCTTTGTAGCGAATTAATTATTTTTCTTGCTTCCATGATTACACCTCTATTGATTGATTTGTCTTAACTGCTGAGAAAACTTTTGATCCATTTTCTCTTGTTTTGATTTTGAACTACGATAATACTTTCCCGCCATATATGCAGAATAGAATCGATACCAATCTCTTTTAATCGCATATTTACGCCATTTTTTCTTTTCAGCTGCATCCATATCCAAAGTATTTACATAATTCAAATTATTTTTCACAAATCTATAATATCCCACAAGTAAATGGGGAATGTCTTTTACCATTACATATTGATGGATTGTATATATACCCTTATATTCATCATAAAATCTTTGTTTGTATGTTTCTAGCTCATAATTATGAGAATGGTATACCCCTGCATAAGGACAATATAACTTTTTATAGCCAAGCTCAATCATCTTCTTTGCCCAAATTTGATCTTCTGCAAAGTTCACATCATCATATGGATATTTTTCCCAAATATCTCTTCTCATGCATGAATTATTATCTGAATAAAAAGCTAACAAATGACGATAACCCTCTTCATTTTTATAACGCTCTTTATCTTCTAATTGATAAATCGTATTCGTAGTACCATACCCTTGAAATAGTAAAGTTAGATCTCTTTTATCAAAAATATTACAATCCGGATATGGATAGTGTTTTCCAAAACCACCTACAATTTCAGGATCGGATTTCATACCATCAATAAAATTTTGAATCCAGTGCGTATCATAAGGTAAAGCATCTTGTGTAATAAAGATAATATACTCACCAGTTCCTAAACTTGCTCCTAAATTTCGTGTTTTGCCATGGCCAAATTCCGTTTTATCAATTTGTTTTAAAATACAATGATGACGTTTAATAATGTCAACCGTATCATCGGTTGAACCAGAATCCACACAAATCACTTCATATTCATATTCTGTTTCTTGTTTATCAATCATCGTTAGTACTTCATCAAATAAAGCACCACCGTTTTTTGTTGGTATTACTATACTTACATCCATAATTTCACCTTTTTAAAAATATATACATATTATAACACACTTATACTATTCGACAGAAACACTCACTTCAGACTCGCTATCAAATATACCAATCGTACCTTTTTGTGCTACAACACCTAAAACGCAACAATTATAGTTTCGGCAATATACGACAAATTGATCTCCTTCAAAAGCTGTACATCCTAAAGACACTAAATATTGTCCTGGTTGTAAATATTGTTTTTGTCTAAATGTAATCGTAACAATATCCCCTTTTTTACATTGAGAAGTATCAATATCTTCTAACATTGTGTTTGTTCCCGTTAATTCAGTTCCCTTGATATCTCTTAACTTAAATGCAAAGATTGGATTCAAGTTATCTTCATTGATACGAACCCTCATTTTTATTGAATAATAATCTCCTTTATAGACATTATTTCCAATATCTCCTGTATCTGAGAATATTCCAAAGTCGATAATATCCGCTCTTCCATCTCCATAAACTTCAATATCTGGATTTGTACTGATTTGATCTTTCCATAATTGATCATTCTTTACATTTGAACTTTGAATCGATGATGCTTCTTCTGAACTCTCTTCATTTTCATTCCATTGACCAACCATAATACGCTTATAAAGATCCACCATTTCCTGTGGTTTACCTTCCGCAACCTTTTTCCCTGCATTTAATAAAACACAACGATTACAATAACGAATAACACTACCCATATCGTGCGTTACAAATAAAATGGTTTTACCACGTTCTCTAAATTCTTCAAAACGACGATAACATTTATTTTGGAAAAAAACATCTCCAACCGATAAAGCTTCATCTACAATCAAAATATCTGGATCAACACTAATAGCTACTGAAAAAGCTAGACGCGCAAACATACCACTTGAATATGTTTTAACAGGTTGATAAATATGTTCTCCAATATCGGCAAAATCAATAATGTCTTGTAATTTTTTATCCATTTCATCTTTAGAAAAACCAATCATCTGTCCATTTAAATAAATATTTTCAATACCTGTATATTCCATATTGAAACCTGCACCAAGTTCTAGTAATGCGGCAATTTTACCTTTGACAATACATTCGCCAGATGTTGGTGTTAATACACTTGTAATAATTTTTAAAATTGTCGATTTTCCACTTCCATTTTTACCAATGATTCCTAGGATTTCGCCTTTATTTACATTAAAAGAAACATCATTTAATGCCGCAAATTCTGTATGTCTAGATTGACGTGCAAATAAGGCCTCTTTTAATCGATCACTTGGTTTATTATATAAATTATAGATTTTGGAAATATTTTTTATTTCAATAACACTATCCATTTTCTTATCTCCTATAAAACATCCGCGAAATGAGGCTTCATCTTTTTAAATACATTTCGCCCAATTAAAGTCAACAATACAACAACACACCAGAAATAAATTGTAAGCTTCCAATTTGAAAATAACCATTGATGACCTAAAATGGCACTACGATATCCTTCTACAACATAAAACATTGGATTTAATTTAAAAATAAATGAAAACCAATAACCTTGAAGCATATCAAAAGCCCACATAATGGGTGTTAACCACATTCCTGCTGATAAACATACTTGTACAAGTTGTGGTAAATCTCTGAAAAAAACGGATAAACTTGATGTGAAATATCCAATTGCTAGAATCAAACAAATCATGCAAAATGAATAATAAAACGCTTGAATATAACAAATCGAAGGCATATATCCAAATAAAGCCATGACAATAAAAATCAAAAAGATAAAGAAGATATGTACAAACATGGCTGAAATAATTTTAATGACCGGTAAAATATTAATATCAAATACAACTTTCTTTACTAAATAACTATATTCAAGAAAGACTGAAGTTACACTGTTTATACCATCACTAAAAAAGAACCACGGAATCAAGCCACACATGATCCAGACCAAAAATGGCATATCTCCATATTGTCCTGGCGCAACTGAACGTAATCCAATCTGGAATACAAACCAATAAATAGTAATAGTTACCAAAGGCTGTGCAAAAGCCCATACGATTCCTAAAGAGGATCCGGCATATCTTTTTTTAATATCATCCTTAGCTAAAAACCATATTAACTCTTTGTTCTTTTTAAGACTTCTCAAAAAATCCATATTTCTTCCTCGCAATCTAAATTGTTACCTATTTAATCAATAATACTACAGGGGAAGCCAAGCTTCCCCTAATCTTTTTCACTCATCATTCTAAATAAAGAATCTTGTTAGTTCCCGTAATAAATTTCTGAACCTTCCTCTTCAATTGGAGCTTCTGTCATTAAACCATACTGAATTTGAGCTTCAATTTCTTCTTCAGATAAAGTTCCTGCTGGAGTATCCTCTTGTGCTTCTACTGTATCACTTGATTTTCCATCCAATACAGCTTGAATCTTATCATGTGCAATACTGATATAAGAATCATATAAGATAACGACACTGACTTCCGAACCAAGTTCTGGACTCACACGTAGATCATTGTCTCCTTTAAGCACAAATTGTTCAAATTTCCACTTTGGACTTGCCTGAATTTGGTATTTGATAAAAGAAGTAATTTCATCTGTTGTCATATTTGTATCAAAAGCACCAATCAAGGCATTTAATAAGTTCACATAATTCTTAATAATCTCTGGTGATGTAGCTTTTTTAAACATAGCCTGCAATACTTGTTGCTGGTTACGAGCACGTTGAACATCCCCATCTAAGTACGCTTTTCTTTCACGAGAATAAGCTAATGCACGTTTTCCATCTAAGTGGTTCTCACCTTCATGTACACCTTCTAAATTACTATTTGTATAAAATTTAGAAACGGCCATACCTTCTGGTACAGTAACATCTACTCCACCTAGAGCATCCACAATATTGATCATACTTGTAAAATTCACGCGATATACATAGTTGATTTCAATATCTAATAAATTTTCAATTGTATCCTTTGTCGTATCTACACCATACATTCCTGTATGTGTTAACTTGTCTGTTACTCCATAGTTACATGCATAGTCATCACAAACTTCTGTAACATAAGAATCACGAGGAATACTTGTTAATAAAATAGTTGAAGTCACTGGATTGATTGTAACTAACATATCTACATCGGATCTTGAATTTTCATCTAATGAGCCAAATGAATCGTTTCCACTAATTAAAATATTAAATGGTTTTGCAGTAATATCCGAAACTGCTAATGGAGAACTGTTTTCTTTTGTATAATAAACCGTTTTATGAATCACTTTTGTTTCATTATTGAAATTGGCATATTCTTCAATATCACATACATTGGAACGATACGCTTCATTTAATACAACCGCATCCACATCCCCATCATACAAAGCCTTAATCAAACTAGGCACATTATCATACTTTTCTTTCGTATAAGTTACCTTATTCTTTTTAATATCCTTCAATGACTTTTCAGTCGATTCCTTACCGATGTTTGTCAAAACACCAAGCTTAGCCCCTTCTAAACTCTTTACATCTTCCATGCTGCTAGAATTCATCGCAATGACTGAAACTGTGTTTTTCGCTTTATTGGATTGTGTTGTTACTGTTGTTAATGTCTTACTTGTAGAATACAAATAAAAGTTTCCAAATCCATATACAATACAAATCGCAATAACTAAAAATGAATATATAATTTTACTAATTATTCCATGTGTACAGAAGTTAAGCACCAACAACAAAATCAACCCAAATAGGATGATAGCTAAAATTCCTGGAATTAAAATTTTATCCGGTAAAACTTGTAATTTATAAATTTGGTAAATTAAAGCACCTGTAAATACAACTAAGACAATGGATAATAAAATTCCAAATATTATAAAAACTATAGACTTCTTCTTTTCTTCATGACGACTCATAAACTTCCTCCTATTTCATCTAATGTTTCAAAAAATTTATCTTTCGTAAAATATGTTTTATATAAATTACGCATATGTAACCTTCGATTTAATTGCACATCTAAACTTTCTGCACAAATATTAGAAGCAACAATTTTATAGTTTTGAGCATCAATATTCTTTCCAACATCCCATAACTTACAAAATTGGCTAAGATCCCCTTCTATAGAATTTATGATTGGAATCTGTCCACACATATATTCTAAAGATTCTGAATTTATTCCTTCAAAATCCATTAAATTCAACCCATAATGACATTGATCATAGACATCTTGTCTTGTTGATTGACTATCTAAGTCTTTATGATCTATGACATTTACACCAACACTTAAAACACTTTGTATAAAACTTTCTTTGAGTTTCCAATCCCCCAAAATATGTAGAGTACACTGCTTCAATATAGAGCATTCTCTTAAAAAGGAAACACAAAAATTCATATCTATATTCTTATTTCCAATTAAACAAAAAAACAATTCCTCATTACTTAACTCAGGACTTGTATTCAAACAAGATTGACCATTTGTTGGATATAAGAGTTGTGCACCATGAACAAGTCCCCTGCATGATTCACTCGCACAAAGAATATGGTCTGCCTGATTTAAATATTTCTGATCTACGTTGAAATCATCACACACATCAAAAATTAATTTTACATTATTATTTTTATTTTTATATACCTTAAGTTCACGCATAAGAAAATCAATAGTTGCTTCACAATATATTACATCTGGATGCATCTCACTCAAACTCTTTCTCAATTGCTTTGAAAAATCTATTCTTGCAAAGAAAGAATGTACAGAACTCGTATTCACAGAGATTATCTTAACTTCGTCCCCCTTTGAAGCAAAATATTCTCGTACCCATTTACTACGTAAAGAGTGCTCTGCACTTATAATTGTGATCAACATAATTGACTCCCTTGTCTAAAGTTTGTTTATGCCTTTAACTATCCCCCAGTTAAAAACTACTTATTTTATAGTCAAAATGACTGAATAACCAATACATCTCATTTCCTGCAGGAATTATTCCCACGCATAAAAGTATACCATAATTACAACACTGAAACAAAAAAATTAGGCATTGAACTTTCCTAAACGCCTTTTCTTCGCATCCGAAAGTCCCTTTTTAATCATTTTTATCTTTTCATTTCTGTTCTTTTCAAAAAGAAACATCTTAATCAAACTACCAAACATCTCGCGACGATACTCTTTTTTAAAGAATTCTTTATCCACATAATGATATAAATAATACGCATTCCGATAACGATAATAATAACGAATTGGCGAATGATTCAACGCATAAAAAGTCTTATTCAACACATGAATTGGAATGGGATTTCCAATTGTATGCGTTATACAATACCCACTTAAATAACCAATCTTTAAATGTGCCTTTTTAAATCTATATCCCAAATCAAAATCCACATAGTCAATAAATAAAGACTCATTCATTTTACCAGCCAAATAGAAATCTGAAATATTCACAAAATTACCCGAAGTAATCCAATAAGGAACTAAAACAATTTCCTTACTTGGATCCACCCTATTCACATCCAAACCAATTAATGAATATTCATCTTTATATTTTTCAATCAATTGATAAATAGCTAAATAATCCAATGTAGGAAATAAACTATCCTGATCCATTGTCAAAGCCATATCCATATTTTTAGAATGAAGATATTCAATACCGGCATTTAATGCAGCCGCAATACCCTGATTGCCATGCATATCAATATAAATATATGAAGAATCTTCCTCAAAATATTTTGATACTTCATTTTTATTTTCCGAATTATCCACTACAACACAAACATCCACTAAATCTTTGTATGTTTCAACATTCGAAATCACATCCCTATCCGGATTGAATAATACTGTACAAGAACCTATTTTAAGCATGCCATCCCACCTGTATCCAACGAATCATCAATTGTTCAATAAAATATAAGCGATTAAAGATCATTTTCTTTAATGGATGATGATGCAAAGAAGACGCATTATCGCCATGCCTTCTATATTTTAAATACGGCTCGTAAATAAATACCGTATTCCCCATACATTCAGCCACTAAACCAATCCACCAATCATGCATCTCAATATGATCTGGAAACGGATAACTCTTCTCAAAAACACATTTACGAAATGCCATACAACATCCAATAAACGCATTCCTATATAAATTATGTAAAAGGCCAGGCTTTCCATTCTTCAATTTAAAAAACGAATCCTTCACCTTATTCATATTTCCATCCACAATTTCGGCATCATGAACCACACACAAAGTATTTGAATTCTCAAATTCCTTCAAAACTCTTTCAACCTTACCATCCATCCAAATATCATCTTGATCACTCAAAAAAAGGATATCTCCCCTGGCATGTTTTAAGGCATTCTCAAAATTCTTTTGAACCCCACGTTTAGGACCATCCACCAAATAAATATTCTTATATTCCTTTTGAAATTTCTCAATAATATATCTTGTAGAATCATTTGAACCATCATCCGAAATGATGACTTCATCACTACTTTGAATCTGCTTTAAAATAGAGTCTAGTTGATCTTTTAAATACTTCTCGCCATTATATGTGGCCATACATACTGAAATCATGCTTGACTCTCCTTCTAATTCGATAGGTATTCCTATCTTTAAAAGTATAACACATGAAAAAGCATCACACAAAAACACAAGCACAAAAAAAGTGGATAAAAACACATTTATCCACTTTATATAAAGTGCATTCATTAAATTATGTGATATTGTCAAAATTAATCCTTGATACAATTTCGAATTGAAATCAAAACAAAAACCATAGAAATACCTAAAATTAAATATCCAATACCTGCAATTCCAGAAAGAACTGCACTTAAAACATCTAAACTAAGAACTTGTACTACACCACGAATAACTAACATAACTGCCGTTAAATTCTATCCAATATGATAAAAAATCAAATACTTCAAAACTTTATTATCTACAAAATGAAAGTTCTTTTCGACAACAACCAACAATAAGAAAAGCACCATTTCCAACATCAAATAATGCGTATGAACTACCGACAATGTTGTAAATTCACGATAAAACACACCACCAATTAAACCAAGTACTCCATATACAATTGATGCATTCATTAAACGCTTCATATTATCAACACCCTGGCCTATTATGGACCTTTCTCAAATAACCTTCAATTGATACGCATCAAAAAAATGGAGGTAGCATCTACCTCCAAATTAAATCACTATTTATCTTTTATTCATCCTTCTACAAATACAAAAATCGCAAAAATCATTTCACCTTCTTTCCTTGACCATAACAATGACATACAACCCTTTCAAATTTCCAGCCTATTCCTAAAAATGATTAAATTATTCTTTCCTTTTCATTTTCTTTCCCGCTAACGCAAGTCCTGCTAAGGCTAAGACACCGCTTAATGAATATACTCCTAATGCTGTTTCAGTTGCAGTATTTACACTTTCCTTTTCTTTGATTTCTACATCATCCTCCACATTCTCTAAGTAAACTTTCAAATTATTATTCGCATTTTCTAAATCCATTCTCGCCAAAGTATAGTTCTTACTAGCCAACTCTAAAGATTTTACATTCTCACTATTCAACATATCCGCATCTTCAAAAGCTTTTAAAGCCTCTTCATAATTTCTATAAGCCTCTTTCATGACATCAATCTTTTCATATAAAGATTCAACTATACCACTACGTATTTTATTGGATTGAAGTGGATGATTTGCAATGAAAGAATCAAATTCTGCTTTCACATCTTCAATTTCTAATTTTAAAGATTCTAATTCTTCAATCTTAGCATTTATTTTCTGAATACTAAGATCATTGACTGTGATACTATCACACATCTCAGTAATCATATTATGCAAATCCTGAATTCTAGTATTTAAATGCATAATCGAATCATTTGTATCATTCAATCTATTTTGAACGGATAAAGATGCTTGATAATTTTCATTTATATTATTCATTTCTACTTTTTTAATCTCTTCAGCTTTTCTAGATTCACTTAAATCTTTAGAAATACCATCTAATAGTTCACTTGCACAATCCATTTCACGCTCTTTTGAAGTCACATTTGACTGCTTCTCAAAAACTACTTTTTTAGTATCCTCCAATACTTTACCCTTTTCTTTGAATACAGCTTCAGAATCCTTTAAATTATTATACGCCTTCTCTTCACCCTTATTTGATTCCTCTAAAATCTCATTTCTCTTATCCAATTCCATCTGAGCCTTCTTCACTAAAGCTTCTTTATTATTTACATTTACATTCGCTTCAGCCATCTCTTTTTTAGCGTTCTCGACCTCATGTCGCGCAATAACCAAGTCTAACGACTCTTTATTCGATTTCAATGCCTTTAAGTTTTGAATCTCATTCACAATATTTGAAGTTGTTTCTTTGGAACACAAATCATCCAGATTCTTTTGTTTTTTTCTAACAACACTTTCTAAACGACCCACTTCATTTTTTGCTGAATTCAATTTATTTTCTGCATTTACTTTATTTTGTTCAGTAACCTTTTGATCATTTGTTTTTTGTGTTAATAAAGCATTTTGCTTATACAATTCCCCTTTTAATTGATTTAAAATCACATTCGCATCTTCATAAGCACCATCCGCATTCATTAATGAGTCATAATAAGTATTAAATTGAGATTCAAACTCATCAATCGTTAATAAACTATCTAGACTGCAATAACTTGAGAAAACTTGTCCTGCATGTTTATGATGTCCATTTGAAGTATACCCCTCAATCCAAGCTGTTCCGGTACCAACATATCTAGACTTTAATATATTTGCATAATGTCCAGTTTGAACCCAAGGAATATCTGGAAGATTACAAGCCTTAACAATCTCATTTGCCTTATCCACATCAATATAATTTCCTTGAGAATCTCTAATATCATTGATATCCCATCCCTTTGATTGAAGATAATCATAGACAGCTTTCTCCTCAGTATACCAACCAACGTAAGGATCATCATAACCAACCGCAATATTTTCACTCACATTATACAATCGAGTATGGCCATATTCCGTTTTAGCCATCTGATTTACCTGCACCTGAGAAATCGCAAACATTTCCGCACTCACCTTTAAAGGATTTAACCCCTTAAAATTATCATCCGTTGTACGTAATGCATTTCCCGTCTTAACCATAGCAATTGCCTTTTTAAAATTTTCTAAACTCGTCGCATCATTTTCAGCACCAACCTCAGTATACTTACCGATCTCTACACTGTTTTCTTCCAATACCTTTAAAGCATTCGTATACCCATACGCCTCAAAGAACCCTTTAGAACCCAGAGATATTTTTTGACTTACCTGCTCCTTATCTACACGTAATTGATTTACAATCTTTTGTTGTGCATCTACATCACTTTGAGCCTTATCTACATTCATTTGTTGTGCTTCAACTTCCTTTTTTGCTTTATCCAAAGCAATTTGAGCCTTATTTAAAACCTCTTCCATACTATTTTCTATTTCTATAGCATTCGTTAACTCTTCTTTAGCTGCACTCAATTCCTTTTCTACAATTCCTATAGATTCATTTATGCCTAACAATTCATTTTCTTTTGCATCTATCAAAGACTTTAAATCACAAATCTCATTTTCTACCTCAACAACACTAGACTCAGCATTTGCAACAGCATCCACCTTACTTTGTTGAATCAACTTAGCATTCTGCAAATCATTTTGTGCAATCGTCAAATTATTCTTTGCTTCAATAACCTGCTTTTCATACTCCGCCTTTAATTCTGGATCACTTGCCCCATTATAAATTTCGAGCTTTTCATTATAATCCACACTTGCAACATCATACGCATTTTGCGCATTAACCACATCACTCTTAGCATTCGATAACTCAACACGCGCACCTTCTAAAGTATTCTGTAAATCCAATACTTTAGCTTCAGCCTCTTGTTTAGCATTCAAAAGCTCATTTACTCTATTTGAAGCCTCTTGATAAGCTAGTGTTGCACTTTCCAATTGAGTTTTTAATTCATTTACACTCTGTTCGATCTGCTCTTTTGAACTACCATTCAATAAAGATTCATACTCCTTTTGTTTTTCAATTAAATCATTTTGAGCCTGCTTTAACTCCTCATTCGCATTCTTTAATCTAGACTCCAACCCCTTCTTTTTATCATTCGCATCTTTTAAAGCAGCTTGATTCGTTTCTAATTCTTGAATCTGTTTTTCTAAGGCAGAAACAATTGCTTCTTGAGCATCATCCTTTGCACTCAAATAATTTTTTTGTGCCAAATCCCTATTTGAAACCGCCAAAGCATAATCATTCTTATTGTAAGTTTCATATTTTTCTTGAGCCTCATCAAATTTCTTTTTAGCCTCATTTACATTATCCAAAGTATTCTTAATTTGTTCCTCTAACAATTCCTTTTGAGTTTTCTTAACGCTAACCTCTTCAGTATCTGATAAATTCTTGATTGGTTCTTCTTTTGCAAATACACTCATTTGACCAGCCTGTGTCAAAACCATACTAGCAGCAGCTAAACTTGTTAATGTCTTATTCCTATTTTTCATTTCGTTACCTTCTTTCTAAATCAACCTCATCTTAATAACTATATATTTCTAACTCATATCTCTGTCCTCCTCACTATATAAGACGAAACAACTCCATAATTGGTTATATAAAATTTAAATTTTTTTAATACATATGATAAAGACTATCTATAAAGTTATATAAATCCATACAGACAATCTTCAAATTCTCTGGATCATTCACATACATAGCACCGGCTTGCGCAAAAAATTCTGCTGAATCCGTAGCTCCATATGCCCCAACACAATCTGGATAATTTTGATACAAACTCTGTAATTGTGCGCCATCTGAAATGCCATAATCTCCATATCCAGATCCACACGCAAAATCAAAAATATGACTTAACTCATGACTCACTGCATCTTTTTGACCATAATCCTCATCTACATCAATCTGTAATGTTATTGAAAAATCATCCGATGAGGCATATGCATATGTAATTCCTAGTCCATCATCTGTTACATCCACTCCATCAGCTATTGCGATATCTATAAAATTCTTTGGCTCGCAAATATGGATCATACGACAATTACTCAATAAAAAATTAGGTTGAGATTTTACAAACAAATCCATATACTTTTGTACATCACCAATTTTTAAAGAATTACCAGGAATTACATGAATTGTTGGTAAACCATCCAAAGTGATATATTCATCCTCAATAATCTGGTTATAAGCCTCTTCTTGAAGTCTTAACATTTCATTATATTCATTCTGAGCAGTCTTATAATCTTTATACACAGGACTTAATACCATAACCAAAGCTGCTAATATTAAACTTAATAATCCAACTTTCAAAAGCCAACTTGTCTTTGGCTTATTTTCATTCACATAAGTTCTACACTCCAATATTTGTTTATAAGAAAATTCATTAGAACGCTTCTCATACGCAATACGTCTACCCTCTTTGTCCAAACCATCAATTCTTTTTAACTCATCCTCACTTAAAGTACTACGAATATATTCAAATCTATATTGATCAGGATCTACTTCTTTGCTATAAAGAAGAACTACAATAAGCAACATACTCAATACTGCAACCGTTAAACAAAGTTTCAAATCAAAATGATTAATAAGCGACTGATCCATAATGGTAATTTCCTTATTACCCAACAAATCCCGATACCAATACATCAATCCAAATACAACTGAAAACACTAAACCTGAAAACATAACTTTACTTCTATTCATATAAAATTTCTCCTTCTATTTTGCCTTACACTATTAAGACGAAGTAAAAGTCATTTTGGTTGTATAAAAAAAAGCATAAAAAAGATGAAACCACAAATTTGTGATTTCACCAATCTATTCTTTTGGCAACAATTCAAAATAATTGTATACATCTATGTTTTTTTGCTCCAATTCTTCTGGATTGTTTATATACATAGAGCCCGCTTCCGCAAAAAATTCTTTTACAGTCGTAGCTCCGTACTCTGTGATACTATTTGGATTAGCGTTGTACAAATTCGAAAAATCAAAATCCGACAACCAGTTTGCCCCATCCCCTTTAGAAAAATCATATAAATGCCATAACTCATGCGTTATTGTGAATACGATATTATACTCTGTCATGCGGTCAAGTGTTTTAGTATTATTAATTAATAAATGTACACTATTGTCTGACGTATTTGCACCTCCAACAGATGATTCACCACCTTCACTATCTTCGACGCAATCATAATATTTGTCATCTCCCTGCAAATAAATTCCAGTACAGTTTTTCATTAAATATTCCGGCTGTTTCTTTAAATATTTTAAAAATGTATCTACATCATTTTGGGTAGTATCCTCATCTGGTTCAACATATACAGGTACTCCCTGAATAGTTAATGTTTGTGCTTCAGCTTTTGCATATGGACTACTTGAACATCCAACTAACATAGATAAGCAGAAAAGACTGCTTACTAATACTTTTATTATCTTTTTCATAACTAATAATTTATCCCTTTATTAATAGAACTTTAAATTGATTTATTTAACAAAACCAACAAATTCCATTTTAGAGATACCATAAACCATATCTCCATCATCACTATTGTAAGGTGTATAGTGTTCTAGACTAATTAAATAACCATTTTTTATTTTCATCTCGCATTTATAATCCGATTTCTCTTTTATTTCTACTTCACCAGATTCAAGTTTTCTCCACAATGCCATATTGTACTCTAAAATTTTAATATCCTTTTCTTTTTTTAACGAAACTTCATTCATTTTTTTCTCATCAATTTTTTGAAGTTTATTTACAATGTTAAGCCTGAAATCTGCTGGTTTATTATCTAACTCACTATATACTTTCAAAGTTTCAAAATCATATGCATCTACTCTTAGAGTGCTTAATTCTCTATAGTTTGTTTTTCCTTGATAAATATAAGAATTAACTATTGTATCTCCATCTAAAGAAGCTTTTGTATAATCACCAAATTTATTCGTATCAATTGAATTCAAATCAACAGGATCTTGCGTTTCATAATATTGACACTTATCTTTTTTAAAATGACTCACAAACGTATAGCCTTCATAATCTGGATATGAATTCGTATACAAACTATAATACTCTTCCTTATCGTCTGTATTTTTAATATAAATATCATACACATATGATGTTCCATCAGGGGAAGTTTCAGTACCTTTAATATGGAAGGATTCCAATGAATCTAATTTATCTACAGCTCTAACAACCTGATTATAGTTACTATTATAATCAACTGCTGCATATCCAACTGCACCAGTTACAACTACTGTTCCAGCACATACGCCTGCTTTTACACTCGCCGTTTTACTGGCCCACCATTTTGCAAATCCTGATTTAGATACTCCTGTCTTAGTAGCAGCTGCTCCAGCCGTTGTAGCTGCTGCACTTGTTCCAACCGTTTTGATAATGATATCCTTTGATACATGTGATACAGCTGTCTTTGCCATTTGATTATGCAACATCCATGTTAAGAATGGCATTGGTGCAACTCCATAGAAAGATACACCCTTTTCTCTCATTGTCTCGATTATATTCTTGATTTTCTTTCTTCCATACGCTAGATATCCCTTTACAGTATTTCCACTAACACCATAAACATCTGCAATTTCAGAAACACTCATATCTTCAAAGTAATACATCATCAAAGCTAGTCTTTGATTTTCAGGAAGTTCACTCAATACTCCCTGTACACCTTCTTGAAGCTCTTTATAATTCACACTTGCTTCTGGTTCAAAAGAAGCTTTATCATTCTTTATATTCGCCTCAAACTCAAGTCTATCCTCCTCATCATCTAAAGAACTAAACTCAACTGGCTTATTCTTACCTTGTTTAGATTTTGCATAATCCAATGCCTTATGCGAAACAATTTGATTGAACCAACTCTCAAACTTAGAATCATCACTCAATTGATCTAGTTTCTGGAATGCTTGAATATATGCTTCCTGTACAATATCTTTAGCCGTAGCCTCATTATTCACTACTTTATAAGCAATAAAATATGCTTTTCTTTCTGTTAATTGAATAATTTCAGCAATTGCCTCATTATCCTTTTTTCTTGCTCTTGTAATTAAACCCTTTTCCATTTCCTATTTCCTTTTCTAGAATGGCCCAAAACCACCAAAACTTCCAAAATCATTGTTGAATGAAGAATCATTCATCGCATTAAATGAATCATTCATTGCGTTATATGAATCATGCATCGTAAAATCCAAACTTTCTTGACATGCCTGTTCAGATATATGCGTGCTCTCTTGCATAAATCGATCCATTTCTTGTTGATTCATCAATTGTTGATTCATTAATTGCTGTTGATCAAACAACATATCATCATTCATCATTTGTCTATGCAAACTGTTATTGTCATCATAGTCGTAAGATGAAGATTTCGTATGACCTTTACTATTTCCATGCATTTTTTTCTTTGAATTGCGACATGCTTTACGAATTTCATTTTCATGCAAATTACGCTCTCTTTCCAATTGTTCTGAAATTTGACGACTTAAATCAGCCTCTTCTAAACTCGCAAACACAGCCTCTTGAACCTTTTGTGTATTCGGTTTTATCTCTTCTTTTTGAGTATGTACTGTTTTTTCTGCCTTTTGTTTAACAGGCTTTTTCTTTACTGTTTCAGCTGTACATTTCAAAGAATCATCTTGTATACCAAAAACACCTAAAATCTTAATCAACTCATTTGTGCTAATTTTTTTATTGCTGCCCAATAAAATATCCTGTTTCAATCGATCTAAACTTGTATATACCTTATCCGAGTTAACACATACTGCACTAGCGTTTGGAAATACTACACAATATTTCACAAATACATCTATGCCTTTATCATCAAAAATGTTTTTTAAAATTTTCATTTGTCGATAAGACTGTTTTAATGGATTTTCTATTTCGTCATCTTGTCCGTTTGCTCGTTCATAATCCCAAACATTGTCTTCTTCTTCACCATAAATGCTACCTATATGGCTTTTGACTTCTACAATCCAAATACCATTTTTACTCACTACTAAAGAATCAATTTCAGATCTTCCCATATTATCCTTAATCCCAACATTGTTTAAAACATAATAGTTGCTTGGTAGCGTTTCTAATGAATTGGCTACATGGTTTTCACAATCAATGCCTTGCTGTAACATATTCGCTATATTCTTTACTTTATTACGTTTATAGCGTGCATTCGCAAAAATGATCATTCCAACAAAAATCATTCCCATTGCGAAAAATGGATTATTTGCACCTGTATAATCTTCTTCAGATAATACAACTCCATCATGAATTGGAATCGACATATAACTATTTCCTTGATTCATTATAGAAAGAAACATACCTACCCCAATTACAGCAATTATCAATCCTATAACAAGAAAAACTGTCATTCTACTTTTTATCGCATTTGCTTCATTTAATTTATCCTGATTTCCATTATGTGAACTCATATTATATACGTTTGCCATGATTATACTTTCCTCCTATTAATTAAGTGACCTTGATAAATGATAACTTAAAGTATTGTAGTCATAGCGATTACAAGTCATTTGCGCATTATCTCTACCAATATAAATCATTTGATTTTCATCTAAATGATCAACTGCATATACCATTGGGGCACCAGACTCTGGAGTAATATGAATACCTCCGCCTTCAACTGTATATGTTCCATGCACCTCTTCATATTTGGAAACCATCATATCGCTAATATTCAAACTATAATATGTAAATGTTCCATCCGAATTGTAAATATAGAAATTATTCTGATTCGTTAATTTCCCCGGTGATTGCCATGTTCCATATAACATATTCGGATCTATATCATCCGTTTTATATGAACTACATCCTGTTAAACCAATAACTACTATTAATAAAAATAGTATTTTCTTTATTTTTCTCATTGTTATTTCCTCTCTGATCAATACATTTGATACAAACTATTAATATAATTAAATACTTCTGAACTAATTTGTTTTAAATCTTCTGGATGTTCCACATACATAGCTGCCGCATCCGCAAAGCCTTCTGATGAACTATAATTTGAATAATCACTAATTAACGATCCATATTGACTATAAAGATTTTGCCATGTTGCTCCATCCGAAATACCTCTCCAAGTATAAGAATTTCCATATGAAAAATCGAATATATGTGATAATTCATGAGCTACAGTATGATATTGCCATGGTCTGTCATCTTCACCATCAATATTAAGTTGTAAAAAGATATTCATATTTGATGAGTGAGCAAAAGCATATGTATTACCATATTCACCTAAACTTGTAGTCATGTTATAAGCATTACAATATTGAATAAAAGTATCATGCGTGCATAAATTGATCATGCCACATCTATTTAATAAAAATTGTGGTTGCGTACGAATGTACTCATTAATATATGTTTCTACATCTCCCTTTTTAAATGTGTTTCCAGACACCAAATTAATAGGAGGTAAACCATCATAATATAAAATTTGATCTTCAATTATTTGATTATATTCAGCTTCAGCAGCTAATCGAGCAGCCTCTTCTTGTTCTAATTGTTGATTATATAATTCACAAGCCTTCACATAATCATTTTTCAAAGGTGTTGTGGCAATCATAATAAGAGCAAAACAAACCGCAATCACACCACGACAAATCAAACGTACTTTACGGTATGTTAAATTATAATTGTCAACGAAATCCTTATATGCTTGCTGATCACCCTCTGAAAACATACTTTGAAGAATACGATAATAACATTGTCTATCAACATCACTCATTATCTGAAGTTCATTCTTTACATTCTCATTTGCTGAGCAATCAATATAATCTTGTAACAATTCAAATTCACTCTTTTTATTTCGCTTATAAACAAATGCCAAATAAATAATTGTAATAAATAATGCCAACAACACAGCTAATGAACTATCCATATGTTCAATCACAGTCTGATCTATAATTGTAAGATTCTCAGTTCCTCTTAGCTGTTCGTAATTTGCTACAAAACCATATGTTAAGCCAAATATACCTGTAGCAATCATTATTTTCTTTTTTTCCATTTTAAGTCCTCTTTCTAAGGCTTATCTCGCCTTTCACTATATAAGACGAGATAAACTTAGATTTGGACATATATTTTTTAAAAAAATTTAAATATTTGTTGCTTTTAATAAATAGTGGATACTCTTAATGCATTTCAACATAACTTCATCATTGTAAAGTGGCCAAGTTCCATTGTTTGATGACTCATCTAAAGTAGCTGACTTATACAATAAAAATAAAAACATAAACACATTTGTTTTTAAATATTCATCATGACAACCAATCAATGCACCACACTTATAACTCACATTATTAGGACTAATTTCAACCAATTTATTTTTTAAGATAAAGCTAGTCTTAACATTAATACGAGTGATCATATCCTCTGCACAACTTGCTACAATTTCAGGACGATAATTATTCTTTTCTAAAATACGATCTGTAATTTTATCTAAGAACACACCTACTGTAGTAAATGTTTCTTTAAATGAACACTCCGCTCTTTTTTCAAGTTGATCAATGATTCCATAAATTTCTTTATCCTTTACTTGCAAGTCATCAAAAACTTGATGATATTTATAATGCGTATCATCCTTTTGAGTTTGTTGCACTGTAGCCTCTAGTGCCTGTTCAAATACAGACTTTTCCTCTTCAACAACTACATTCTCTTCTTCTAAAGCTGGAATTAACGGAATAGCCTCTTTTTCTGTTTGTTCTTCACGTACTTCATCAAGAATAACATTTGTATCCACAATACTATTTTCTTTACTTACATCTACTTCAACGTCTCCACCCTCATACTTCTTCAACTGACATTCAATGTCTACTAAACGATCAGAATCATTCTGCAACTCTTTTGTTAAAACATCCATCTGATTCTGGATATCTTTCTTTGCGATTTCTAAAGTATCTAATTTCTCCTTAGCCCTCTTGATTTGAATTAATAAATCCCCCTTTTCCTTTTGAAGATTTTCTATATTCGCCTTTTTTGCCTTTTCCATTTCTTCCTTTTCCTGTTTCAAAGCCTCAATCTCAGCTAATTTTTGTTTAATTAATTCATCAAAATTTTTAGTTTCCATGTTCTTATCTCCCTATTTCTTTTCATTCAATACAATTGTTACCTTTATTTAAAATTAAAACCTTACTACATCAAAAATAAACTCACACCAACCCTCTTTTACTAAATAACATTCTATTTTCTAACTTAAACCCTTATATACATAACTACATTATAAGTGATACATCCATTTATTACTAGACGATTTATAACCACTTAATTAATTACCAACAAACTCTTCATACCAATATGTATAGTAAATAGTTCCACACTCAGTTTGATGTGTATCAATTCCATAATGAGAACTAAACCAATTCTCTCGAATAGCCGCTTCTCTAAGTGCTGATTTAGCTGCACTATTAGCCTCATCATAAGATGTATAAGCACCATAAGGAATCGTATCATCACAAGCTTGAATTGTTTCTGGCACAAGTATGATTTCTCTTTCTCCATTATCTTCAGGCTGTGGTGTTTCCTTTACCTCTTGAACATAAGTATCATTTGAATTGGATTCAATTTGCTCATTATAACCAGTTACTTGATCATTTGCATTTGAATTTTCCTCTATAGATTCATTCTCATTTGACTCTTTATTTTGCTCCTTTTGCTCTTCTACCACTTCTACTTTTTCTTTATTGTTTTTTACCTTATCATCACTAAAATCATTTGTACTAGAACAACCAACCAATAATGCACCTAACAAAAACATCGTACTAAACACTTTTTTATTTAACATTTTCTTTACCTCACTTTTAAAATTATCATTCCAATAATAAAGAGCGTAAATAGTAAGCTCCAAACATTTCTTTTTACAATCAACAACAACTCTTTATATGTAAAATCTGACAAACAACTACAATAGATTCCATTAAAACATTTTCTTTGAAAAGGACTCAGCCTCAAATACTTAATAATCTCTTTCACACTCAACTGATAGAGTACAATCAAATCAATTCCTTTTTTATCTAAATACCTGCTCAAACAATCTAATTCATGTTGCATACCAACATCTCCTTTTTAAAAGCCCATACTCATCTGAACTTGTTGATCAAACATTTGTTGCTGCTGTTGATTAGCCAATTCATTTTGTTGTTGTACAATCATATCTTGTTGCTGCAAATAATATTCAACCTCTTCATTAAAACGACGAAATTCTTCTCTAAACAACGCTTCATCTTGCATAGCAACCTCTCTAAAATAGGCTAATTGATCATCTGTGAAACCTCCATAGTATTGTGCTAAATCCAATTCTGCATCTACCCATTCTTCATATGACGCAAAATTTTGTTCTTGAAATGTAGATGGATCTTCGTAATCAACACCACCATTACTTGCACACCCTGTAAAACACACTAACATCACTAATAAACCGATAACCTTTTTCATTTTCATTTCCTCCTTATTTACCTCTTCACTATATAAGACGAAGTCATTCTTCAATTGGTTGTATAAAAATATAAATATTTTTATTTTTTTAATACATCTGATACAAATTATTCATAAAATTGTAAATATCCATATTTGCTTCTTTCAATTCATCTGGATAATTGATATACATTTCACCTGCATCCGCAAAGAATTCTGCCGTATCATCTCTACCATACTCTCCTAAACTTCCAGGAGCCATTTCATGTAATCTTTGCCATTCATAACTATCAGAAATACCGTAATATGTATAACAATTCGCATGTGCAAAATCAAAGATATGTGTTAAATCATGACTCACTGTCCCTTTTTGATCATAATCTTTATCTACATCCATTTGTAAAGTAATTGAAAAATCACTAGAAGATGCATATGCATAGATTCCAAATCCTCTATTATCAATATCAACACCATCCGCAACTGCAATCGCATCAAAATTTTGAGGTTCACAAAATTTAATCAATCTACAATTATCCAATAAGAACTGCGGCTGCGTTCTAATAAATTCATCCACATATTTCTGAACGTCTCCAGCTTTTAAATTATTACCAGGAAGAATCTCAATTGTAGGTAAACCCTCATAATATAAATATTGTTCTGTAATAATCTGGTTGTATGCATCTTCCTGCTGTCTAAGAATCTCATTATATTGCTCCTTAGCCGATACATAATCTGAGTGAACCGGACTCAAAACTAAAATCAATGCACAACAAATGACTCCCAACAATCCTAATTTCACAAACTTATTTGTCTTAGGCTGTTTCTTTTCAATATAACTCAAACAGTCCGCTACATCATCCAAATCAAAATGATCTTGATAATAATCATAGACACCCTGTTTTGTTTCTTCATCCAACATTTCAAACTTCTCTAAATCAGACACTGAAAACTTTGTACGAATAAATTCCTCCGTTAAAATATTAGGATCTATCTTTTCCTTGTTATAAGTCAAAACCAACACCAACAATCCACTCAATAATCCAACCAAGAATGATATTTGAAAATCAAAACCATTAATAAGCGCCTGATCAACCATATTAATTTCTTCAGTCCCAATTAAATCTTGATATCCATACAACAATGAAAATACACCCACAAATACTACAATCGATAAAAATACTTTATTTTTAGTCATACTAAATCTCTCCTTCTTACTTTGTTTTTTATCCTTACACTATTAAGACGAAGTAAATTTAGAATCGGTTATATAAAAAATAAAAAAAATTAAATTATTTTCTAATTATTGCGTTAAAACTATAAATAATCGTTAGAACATAAAAAAAAAGAGAACTCCATGTTCCCTTATATAAGAAGTGCTACCATCTTAAACACAAAGACTACAATCAAAAGAATACCAATCCATTTAATGCATTTAAAAGTAAACTTAATCGCAAAATAAATCAAAGCTATTGAAACCACTAAACCAAGAATGTCTGACATCTTTCAACCTCCAATTTAACACCTATTTTAATTCATTTTCACCTTCCTTTCAATAGGGCGGTTTGCTATAATGAAAGGTACACGAATACAGAGGAGTGATACAATGCGAACACCAGACTTAAACTGGCTTAAAGACTCACGTATCTTTCAAGTCAATCGACTACAAGCATACAGTGATCATAAATATACAATTGGAAAAGACAAAAAACCAAGCTCTTTTTCCCTAAATGGAACATGGAAATTCAACCAATCCAAAAACTTTGATACATGCTTTAAATTCTTCTATAACACAGAATTTAATGATGCCAATTGGAACGATATACAAGTACCCGGACACATTCAACTTCAAGGATTTGACAATCCCCACTATACAGATGTGACATACCCATGGGATGGACATGACGTAGTAAAACCCGGCCAAATTGACATGGACAAAAATAAAGTCTATCAATACCGTAAAACATTCGATTTACCACAAGACTTCATTGGCAATAAACTCATTCTATCCTTTGAAGGTGTAGAATCCAATATCTACGTATGGCTAAATGGTAAATTTATCGGATACTCAGAAGATTCCTTTACCCCAAGCCGTTTTGACATCACAAAATATACACAAGAAAAAGATAACGTACTCTGCGTACGCATCTTTCAAAAATGTACAGGCACATGGCTAGAAGACCAAGACATGTGGCGCTTTAGCGGAATCTTTAGAGATGTCATGATCTACAAACAACCAAGTCAACACATACAAGACTTAAAGATTGATACAAATATTGATTTAGACACCAAAAAAAGTGTTCTTACATGCACATGCAAAATGAGCAGTAATGAAAGCCATATACTACAAGCCAAACTATACGATCCACAAGGAAATATCGTATGGAATGGCAATATGCAAGATACATTTGAAATACCTGTAGAAAATACAAGTCTTTGGAGTAGTGAATACCCAAACCTATACCAATTAGAAATTGTTCTATACGATGCAAATAACGAAATCATTGAAACCATTCAAGAACAAGTGGGATTTCGTAAATTCACACTCGAATATGGCATTATGAAACTCAATGGAAAACGCATCGTATTCCACGGCATCAACCGCCACGAATGGAACGTCAAAACAGGAAGAGCCATTACATATGAACAAATGGAAGAAGACATCCATATGCTAAAGGCATTAAACATCAATGCCGTAAGAACATCCCACTATCCAAACAACAGCTATTGGTATAAGTTATGCGACCAATATGGAATCTATGTCATTGACGAAATGAATCTAGAAACCCATGGTGCTAATGACATCATCCCACAAAACAAAACAGAATGGACCGATTGTTTATTAGATCGTGCAAGAAGCATGTACGAAAGAGATAAAAACCACGCATGCATTTTAATGTGGTCACTAGGAAATGAAGCTGGAAGCGGATCCAACTTTATGATTCTACACGACTACTTCAAAGAACAAGATGCATCAAGACTTGTACACTATGAAGGCATCACACAAGATCGAACATTTGAAAATGCCAGTGACATCGAATCTAGAATGTATGCCACACCACAAAGTATAAAAGACTATCTAGAAAGCCATCCAATGAAACCATTTATGCTATGTGAATATATGCACGCCATGGGAAATAGTCTAGGAGGCATGGAAGAATATACAAACCTAGAAGACGAATACGAACAATACCAAGGCGGATTTGTATGGGACTATGTAGACCAAGCCATTGAAAAAGACGGCAAATACTACTACGGAAAAGACTTTGACGATTATCCAAACGATTCTAACTTCTGTGGAGACGGTATCCTTCTAGCCAATCGACAAGAAACTGGCAAAAGCCAAGAACTCAAACAACTCTACAGATATGTCGATATGGAAATCCATTTTGATTCTGTAACCATCAAAAACAAAAACCTATTCTACGACCTAGGTAAAGATACATTTATCTTTGAACTCAAACGAAATGGACTAGCCATTCAATCCGGCATCTTTAAAACAAGTGTAGAACCAGGAACTACAAAAACAATGCCCGTACAATTTAAACAAATCAATACGCCAGGCTACTATACAAAAACCATCTACTACAAAACACCACTTGGTATACAAGCTTTTGACCAACAAGTCTTCGAAGTCAAACAAGACCAATCCAAAGAAAGTGCAATGCTTGTAGTGGAAGGACAAAATACAATTGGCATTCAATTTATGGACACAGAATATCTATTCGACAAACGAAAAGGCCTAGTATCTATTCTAGTAAATGGTACAGAATTACTTCAAGAAACACCAAAACCCGTCTTCTACAGAGCCTTAACCGACAATGATCGTGGTGCCAAACAAACTTATGCCAACTGGCTTAACGCAAGCCTATTTCAAAATGTAGTTGACTTTAAAATGATACGCAACTCCAAATGCGCACAAATGATCTATACAATTCAACTAGAATCCATTGAAGAAGAATGTAAACTTGTCTATACAGTCTACAACAATCAAAGCATTCAAATCCAATTGCACTTAGACAAAAACTCAAAAAGACAAACCCTCCCACTATTTGGAATTGAGTTTGCCCTAAAAGAAACATTTAAAAACTTTGCGTATTTTGGAAAAGGCGAAAAAGACACGTATATAGATCGAAATCACGCACTAACCGATTTCTACTCTGAAAATGTAGATACAAACTACATTCCATACTTAAAACCACAAGAATACGGCAATCATACCGACTGCAAATGGTGCTGCCTATCTGATGGAACAAATGCATTTAACGTAAAGTCAGAAAATATGGAATGTCAAGCCAGCAAATATTCCTTTATGCACTTATATAACGCAAAACACACGTTTGAACTGCCACAAACCCACACTACCTATTTAAGAATCACAAAACAACAAATGGGCGTAGGCGGAATCAATAGCTGGGGTGCTAAAGTACAACCCCAATATTTGATCGATCAATCGAAAAACCTAGACTTTACATGTACACTTTACATTTCAAAGAAGGATTAATTTCCTTCTTTTCATTTATACGTTCAACACTAATACGTATTGCATATACACGTGTTTTTTTTGATACACTATAATTGCAAGGAGGATGCATATGCCAATGACGTCAAAGGATATGTAACGACTTATCCTTGCGGATGGATGGGTATTAAATAGCCAAGTGGATTTCCAACATCCGACAAAAAAGGCAAAGTGACTATACCATTTCACACAAAAGATTTGTCAAAGTCAACTGAACAATCCATTCTAAAACAAGCATGGCTTAAATGACTCTGCTTGAATATTTTAAAAAGGAGGCAAACAATATGTTGTCAATTTATCCAGCTTGTTTCTTTGAAGAAGAAAAACATTACTCAGTTATTTTTCCAGACTTCAATTATCTTTCTACATGCGGGGATTCACTACAAGATGCCATGGAAATGGCCGTTGATTGTCTAGCCGGTGCATTGTTCAGTGCAAAACTAGACAATGAAGATATACCAATTCCTTCAAAGTTAGAAGAAATGGATCCAACACAAATCGCATCTGAACTTGAATTCGAATTTAAACAATCTTTTGTCACCCTTGTATCTGTTGATGTTGAAGAATATGCGAAAACACATTTCAATAAGGCCATCAAAAAAACACTCACAATACCTGAATGGTTAAACAAAGAAGCCATGAGCAAGAAAATCAATTTTTCGCAAGTACTTCAAGAAGCATTAATCACGAAATTACACTCCATGTGAATTATAAATAAAAAACACATTATATAATCAAAATCCCATATTTTTTATTAAGATATGGGATTTTAAAATTATTCCTTTTTTACATTTGGCTTACAATTCAAACAAACAACTAATCAAAACTGTTCCTAATAATTATCATGTTTGAATATGATCATCATTACTATTCTGTTCCCTATACTTATTATAAACAGGAAGTTACATTAAAAGCTTCATATTTCGATATTATTATCTGCGATTCTATGAACCATCTGATCTGTACGCATAAGCGTGCTTATAAACCATTTCCAAAATATATAACAAAGGAAGAGCATATGCCTGAGAGCCATCGTTATTACTACCTGGAAAATAAAATGAATGCAGAAGCATACAAAAGTTGGGCAAGGAGCTATGGTCCAAATGTTTACGAATTTATTTGTAAGGTTATTGGTACACTTCGTTATGAAGAACAATCTTATAAGAGCTGTAATGGAATTCTTCATATTTGTAAAAAAAATCCAAAAGCATTTTCAGATACAGCTGCCAAAATCTGTCTGGAATCGCATATTTATACTTATACAGATTTTAAAAAGATGCTTACTAAATTAATCAATGAAAAGAAAACAAATCGTTCGGAAACTCTTCCAGAACATAAGAATATTAGGGGTAAATCACATTATGAATAAAACTGAAATCAAAGAAGAAAAAGCGATTTATATGGATCTATATGAAAAATTAAAATCTATGAAATTTTCAGGCATGGCAGAAGAACTTCGTCTTCAACTGGAAAATCCAAACAGCGATTTAGAATCTTTTCAGGATCGTTTTGAAAAGTTGGTCACAGCTGAATGGAATCTAAGATACAACAAGAAATTTGAGCGTTATTTGAAAAAAGCTAAACTGAAAATACCTGGAGCAACATTTGATGAGAAACTTTATGATACGGATAGACAACTGGATATACCAACAATCGAAAAGCTGAATACTTGTATATGGATAGATGAAGGAAGAAATCTAGTGGTTACAGGAATGACAGGGACAGGAAAAACATATTACGTGAATGCCTTGGCAGTTGCAGCTTTGAAACAATTCAAAGAAGTAAGATATTATTCTGCTTCCAAACTCTTACTGGAACTCAGTACTCATGAACAAGTGGAAGGTTCAATTAAATTCTTAGGTATTATGGAAAATATAGCACAAGTAGATTTATTGATTATAGATGATTTTGGACTTATGAATCTTGATGTCGAGAAATGTAGACATCTATTTGAAATTCTTGATTCAAGAGAAAGTAGAAAATCGACAGTGATAGTTTCTCAAATCCCAGTAAAAGAATGGTACGATTTATTTAAGGATTGTACATACGCTGACGCGTGTTTAGATCGAGTTCTATTTAAGCATATCGTTTGGAATTCAAAGGTGAATCACTAAGAAATCAAAAATTTTGACACACGATTGACCGCTACAGATACACCGATGGTGCGCTAAACGCGCACCATTTTTCCGTCATATGCATGTAACCAGAAGTGTACATTCTTAAACAATCATTTATGTACACATTTAGGTTATCATTTATATTCTGATTCCATCTCACGATGGACACCCTTGGTCTTGGCTAGTGGTTGGCCATTGTGATAACAACCCCCACAAAAAACTTTCACTGTCTAGATATATGTCATGCCCTGCGTACAAAAGAGCAGAGATTTCAAATATTTCTGCTCTATAGTTAATACTTTAAACACTTATAGGGTTTTCAACCCTACATCTTTTAAAGCCAACTTTTAGTCGACCCTATCTAATTTCGGATTACCAAAAAGAGCAGAGATTTCAAACATCTCTGCTCCTTAATTAATCCTTTAAACACTCATAGGGTTTTCAACCCTACATCTTTTAAAGCCAACTTTTAGTCGATCCTATCTAATTTTGGATTACCGGCTTAACTTAATAAGAATTTAACGATGTCACTGTTTTTTTAGCTTAACTTAATGACATTGGTTAAATAATATAACCTTTTTTTATTTGTTTTCTAAAGAAATTATAGAATTTATTAAAGCCATATTAGCATCATTAATTTCCTGCTGATTACCGCCATTTTGTATAACAGCTTGCGCATTTGCAATAGCTTGATCTAACACTTCTAATGAATCATCAGTATAGTGATCCCTATCAATTGAAGAAGCTGAATCTATTGTTTTTTGTAGCGTTGTGTTATCAATTAATTTTGGTTTTTTATCAGATTTACTAACTTCGTCCTGATTTTTGTTTTTATTTTTTGATTGTTCTACTATTCTATCATGGTTTGTGTCGTTATTTTTATTTAAATGATTAAAACCAAGAAGAATAGCTAGTATTGCAATTAAAATAATTACAATACCAGCTAATAAAAAAGTAAAATTAAACTTTCTAGAATTTCCCTTTTTTGATTTTTTCATTACTATTTAGAATTTTTTTTACGCAATAAAGCCACAAGACTCGCACCAGCAGCAGTTACACCAGCTAATGAACCAAATAAACCAGTTGCAGCACCTGTTGATACTTTATTATCTTCTTTTTTAGAATCTGCTTTTTTAGAATCTTCTTTTTTAGAATCTTCCTTTTTAGAATCTTCTTTTTTAGAATCTTCTTTTTTAGAATCATCTTTTTTGTTATCTTCTTTTGCAGGAGTATCTACTTTTTCAAATACAGCTTCAAGACTAGCATATCCT
>UMJX01007296.1_pt1 | contig 55622 bp, 48 predicted proteins | sample 1966131 | NCBI WGS metagenome assembly UMJX01 (sample SAMEA4836162, study PRJEB28245) | human gut metagenome | biome: gut microbiome; material: fecal sample | place: Denmark | collected 2008 | reverse complement strand
ACATATTATTAATATTATTTTATATTTATTTTTCACGTTATTACTTCCCTTCTATATATTTTTGCGCCACAAAAAGAAGGACCACTATCTATAGTTAACCCATAGAATCGTACTCCAGCATAATTATTAACAAAAATATATTTTTTTATTTTTTTAGTAATACCAGTATGTATTAGGCCAAACATTTTATCAACATTCCTTCCATTATTTATTACTTTATCAACACTATGGAGTTGCACTAACGCACTTACCCTCACCAGGTTTTTCTCCCTCAACATATACTTTATCCGTTAAAGCACACGCAGTTTTAGTCATTGAATCTTGAATATAACCTCCAAACATCTTTAAAACACTAACAATAATAACACTTATAACAGCAATTATAAGTAAATACTCAACCAAAGCTTGTCCTTTTCTATTCATATACGTTACCTACCTTCTAATAACATTTTATATTTTTTTGTTTCTTTTGTCAAGATGTGATATACTATAAATGGTGAAATTATGGAATTAAAATACGCAAAAAAATTTAAAGATAGATTAATCGGATTAATGTTTAAAAAAAACATAAACTACTGCCTATGTTTCTCTAAATGTAATAGTATACATACCTTTTTTATGAAAGAAAATATAATAGTTGTATTCACCGATAAAAACAAGAATATCTTAAAAAAAGTAACCTGTCCTAAAAATAGAATTCTATTTTGTAAGAAAGCTTACTTTACATATGAATTTCCTTATTATACTAAAGATGAAGAAATAAATTATATTTTAAAATCAAACTCATAATCTAAAATATAAATAGTATCTCCCTCTTCACACCCCATTTTCATTAAAGCATCATCAATACCTAAATGTCTAAGTTTATTCTCGAATCTCAAAACAGATTCCTCAGTTTGAAACTTAGTCATTTTTAATATACGCTCAACCTTTTCGCCCTTAATACGAAACTTATGTTCACCAATCTTTTCAATCTTAAAAGGCTCTTCTTTCTTGAACTTATATAATATATGACCCTCTAATTTTTCTTCTTTATTTATTTGTTCTTTAGGCAATTTAGCAAGCATATCACCCAAAGCATCAACTACTTTATCTAATCCCTTATTAGAACTAGCACTTACAGGAAAAATTGGTAACTTTACCTTTTTACTAAACTCTTCTAAATTATTGTTAAAATCAATATCAATCTTATTCGCGATTACAATCATCGGTCTATCAAGCAATGATTTATCATATTCCTCTAATTCCTTATTAATCTTAACAAAATCATCATAAGGATCTCTTCCTTCATAACCAGATATATCAACAACATGCGCAATTACTCTTGTTCTAGATATATGTTTTAAGAATTGATCGCCTAATCCCTCTCCCTTAGAAGCTCCTTCAATTAAACCAGGAAGATCAGCTACAACAAAAGAATTATTTTTAGTTTTAACAACTCCTAAATTAGGACTTAAAGTTGTAAAATGATAAGCTGCAATTTTAGGTTTAGCAGCTGATATAACTGATATAATAGTTGATTTACCAACACTCGGCATCCCAACTAAACCAACATCAGCAAGTAATTTTAATTCAACCTTAAGATGCTTTCTTTCCCCTTCTTCACCATTTTCAGCATAAGATGGACAAGAATTAGTTCTCGTAGCAAGTGCAATATTACCTCTACCACCACGGCCACCTAAAGCTACAATTGCTTCTTCATTATTCTCTGTCAAATCAGCAATTATTTCATTAGTTTCTGTATCAGTAACAATAGTTCCAACCGGAACCCTTATTATAGTGTCATCAGCACTCTTACCCATTTGACCTTTTCCTAAACCATTTTCACCTTTATCACCCTTAATTAATTTTTTATATTTTAAATCAATTAAAGTATTTAATCCTTCATCAGCTTTAAAAATTATATCAGCACCTTTTCCACCATTTCCACCATATGGACCACCCATTTCGATGTACTTTTCTCTTCTAAAAGCCATACAACCATTACCGCCGTTTCCAGCAATTACATCTATATAAACCTCATCAATAAACATATTATCACCTCTTTTGCATTTAAATTATACATTTATACACTAAATTAGTCAAGCGCAAGCGAAAAACAATTTACTTAAAATCCTTTATATTTATTATATCTATTCTATCCCTATAATCATCTATTAATTCATTAACAAAAACAGAAGGATTAAAAGGTGTATATAAATATACTTTTTCTTTAGTTCTTGTTAAAGCAACATAAAATAGTCTTCTTTCTTCATCATAAGGATAATTTATTTTATTTTTACTTACAAACCTTAATAATTTATCATCATTCATTTTATTAGGAAATCCAAGAGTTTTATTATATAAATTAATAATAATTACATTATCAGCTTCAAGTCCTTTTGCTTTATGAACCGTTAAATATTTAATATCAATTTTTCTATTTTTTAAATAAATTATTTTATTATCTTTAATAATAAAATCCTTATCTAAGTAACTATTAATATCATTATTATTTCTTCCAAGTATTAAAATATTCTTATTCTTTTTATAAATATTTAATATTAATTTTTTTAAATCATTTTTCATCTTATATCTAACCACTACAATAGGTTTATTAATATGAATATTTGATTTTAATTTTTTCTTAATTTGTTCTTTATTCTTCATAATAAAAGATCCTGCAACATCAATTAATTCATTACTATTTCGGTATGTATTTGATATATATCTTATTTTAGTATTTCTAAAATATTTATGAAAGTTAGTAAATAATTCTAAATCACACCCTGTAAAACGATATATAGATTGAAAATCATCACCAACAACCATTAATTTAGCATTCGTTTTATCAATTATTTCTTTAATTAAACTAAACCTTACATATGATGTATCTTGATATTCATCTATTATTATATATTTAGTTTTTGTATCATATACTCTTTCTTTAGCTCTTGTAAGCATATCATCAAAATCAATTTCATTATTTTTTTCTAAATAATCTTCATATTCAATATAAATATTTAAACATAATATTAATAAATGTTTTTCTGTTTTATAATTTTTAATATTAAATATACTTCTTGCTTTTTTTAAAAATTTATTAAAATCTTCTAACTTATAATCATTACATTTAAATAGTTTTATAAAAGTATTTATTAATTTTTCAAGTTCATAAACATATTCATATGATGTTCTATATAATTTTAAATATTCTTCTTTTGTTTTTAAACCAAAATAATTAAGAACAATTTCTAATAATTTCTTATTATATAAAACATCTATTTTGAAAAAATTATTTATTACATTTTCAAGTGTTAAAGGATCAGCAATCTGATATTTATTCTTTAAAAAATATAATCCAAGTCTATGAAATGTATATACTTTTACATCTATATCCATATTTTTAAGTTTATTTTTTAAATTATTAGCCGTTTCATTAGTAAATGAAATACATATTATTTCTTCCGGTTTTATATTTTTTTCATTAATTAAATATTTAATTTTTCCAAGTATTGTTAATGTTTTGCCACTACCAGCACCTGCAACTACCAATAAATTATCACTTTCATCATATACTATTTGTTCTTGTTCGTTATCTAATCTTATGCCACCTATTTCCACCATTTATCACCTTTAAACATTATAGCATAAAAAAAGAAAAAAGCGATCAAAATCGCTTTTATGCTGGGTTCTTTTGTTTACCAGTTATAGTAAATTTAAATGTTGTATTTTTACCAGCCATTGAGTTATCAGCTGTTTCACCATATGGCCATTCCCAGTATAGATTAATAGTATCACTTGTATCTTTAGTTAATGTACCAGTTAATGCACCTGTTCCTAATGTTACAGCATCACCACTTGCATTTTCTTTTTTAAAATTTAATGCAGTATTTGGATTTGTTATCATTGAAATATCAATTGTATATTCAACATCAACACCTGATCCAGCAGCAGATAAAGCAATTGGAATAACTCCGTTTGATCCTGGTTGAGCATCTGGTATAGTTATTATAAAATCTTTAGTATCAACTTTATCAGCCGATGCTCCAGCTTTAAATGACCAACTCAATGAAGTTGCATTTAAAGTTCCATTTTTTGTTGTTGCATAATATGCATATGTTCCTACTCCTGCTAAAACAGCAAGCAAACATAATGTTACAATTCCTGATAATTTTGAAAATTTCTTATTCATCTTATTATTTCCTTCCTATTTTAAGCATTTGGGTTCTTTTGTACACCAGTTACTGTTAAATTAAATGAAACAGTTTTACCTGCATCTGCAGTATCAGCTGCTTGATTACCACTATCATATGGCCAAGCATAATAGATGTAAACATCTTTAGTTCTAGCTGAATCCGTTGCTAAGATTGTTCCTCTTATTTTATTTGTACTAGATAATTGAGTAGTATGCTCTGCGTCAGAATAGAATTTTAAATTAGTAATTTGTTCACTATTTGTTGCATATGCAATATCAACTAAATAATCTAAATCAACTTCAGTTCCTGTTGCATCAACAGTTATTTTGTATTGTCCACTTGCTCCTGGTTGTAAGTTAGCAATTGTATCACTAAATGTATCGCTTAATTCTTTATCATTACCTTTAGCAGTAAATACCCAAGCCTTAGCATGCATATCTCCTGTAGCACTCATTTGAGTTTGATAGTATGCATAAACTCCAGTACCAAGTATTGCTACTACTAAAAGTGCAATTACGCTTATTGAAAAAGCGTTAAAATTTTGTTTTTTCTTTTTCATATTTCCTCCTATCATCTATATATTATCATACCCTAAAATTTAATGCAATATACTTTACATTAATTTTTACAAAAAAAAGACTATTTTGTAGTCTGATTTACAGTTTCTTTCAAAACCTCTTTACGAGATAAATTTAGTCTTCCTTTTTTATCATAACCCATAGATTTTACTTTAATAATATCGCCAACTTTTACAATATCACTTGGTTTATTTACGTGTTCAGTTGATAGTTGAGAAACATGTACCAAGCCTTCGCATCCTTGCCATAATTCAACAAAACATCCAAAGTCTTCAACCTTTACAACCTTAGCGTCATATACAACATTTTCTTCAACTTCTCTGACAACAGCTTCAATCATTTCTCTTGTTCTTCTAATAATTTCTTTATCATTATGATAAATAATTACTCTGCCATCATCTTCTAAATCAACCTTTACAGCATCTTTATCATTGACAGTTTTAACATTACTTGCTTCAAGAATGATTTTTGTTATCATTTCACCACCACGACCAATAACATCTTTAATCTTTTCCGGATTAATTGTAAATGTTTCAATCTTTGGTGCATATTCAGATAATTCTTTTCTTGGTTCTTTAATTACATCAGCCATTACATCTAATATTTGCATTCTTGCCTTTTTAGCTTGCGCTAAAGCTTCTGCAAGTATTTCTTTTGTTACACCTTTAATCTTAATATCCATTTGTAAAGCGCATATTCCTTCTCTTGTTCCAGCAACTTTAAAATCCATATCGCCCATATGATCTTCTAAGCCTTGAATATCTGTTAATATTGTATATTTATCATCTTTAGTTATTAATCCCATTGCAATACCAGCAACCGGTGCCTTAATTGGTACACCAGCAGCCATTAATGATAAACAACCTGAACATATTGATGCTTGGCTTGATGAACCATTAGATTCTAAAACCTCTGTTACAACACGAACTGTATAAGGGAATTCTTCTTCACTTGGCATTACTTGTAATAATGCTCTTTCACCTAATGCACCGTGGCCAATTTCTCTTCTACCAGGTGAACCATATCTTCCAGTTTCACCAACAGAAAATGCAGGGAAATTATAATGCAACATAAAGCGTTTTTCTTCTTCAATTCCAAGTCCATCTAATATTTGATGTTCTCCTAATGCTCCTAATGTAGTTGTTGCAAGTACTTGTGTTTGTCCTCTTGTAAATATAGCTGATCCATGAGTACGTGCAAGTAAATCAATATCACAAGATAATGGTCTTATTTCATCCATCGCTCTTCCATCTGGTCTAATCTTATCGATTGTAATCATATTTCTTACTTCTTCGCCTTCAATTAAATCAACAATCTTTGAAGCATCACTTACAAAATTTTCTAAATCTTCACTATCTTTATATTCTTCATTAATATAAACTATAGTATCTTCTTTCACTTTATCTATAGCAGCATATTTTTCTAATTTTTCTTTTATTTGAATTGCTTCTTTCATTTTAGGTGAAGCAAAATCTCTAACTTTTCTTTCTAATTCTTCATCAAAACTTGCAAGTTCAACTGCAATTTTTTCTTTTCCAACAGCCTTAACAATTTCTTCTTCAAAAGCGATTAATTTTTTAATTGCCTCATGTCCAAACATTAAAGCTTCTACCATATCTTCTTCACTTACTTCGTGGCATCCAGCTTCAACCATATTGATTGCATCCTTAGTACCAGCAACTGTTAAAGTAATATCTGTTTTTTCAAGTTGCTCACTTGTTGGATTAATTATAAAGTTACCATCAATTCTTCCAACAACCACACCAGCAATTGGTCCTTCAAATGGAATATCAGAAATTGAAAGCGCTATACTTGATCCAAGCATCGCTGTCATTTCTGGTGAATTATCTTGATCAACTGATAAAACTGTACTTATTACTTGTACTTCATTTCTAAAGCCTTCAGCAAAAAGTGGTCTAAGCGGTCTATCAATTAATCTTGATGCAAGAGTTGCAGCTTCTGTTGGCTTTCCTTCTCTTTTAATAAAACCACCCGGTATTTTACCTACTGAATATAGTCTTTCTTGATATAAAACAGTTAATGGAAAAAAGTCAGCTGTTATTGCATTTTTACTCATTACTGCTGCTGTTATTACAGCGGTATCACCATATCTAACCAAACAAGATCCATTAGTTTGTTTAGCATACTCCCCAATTTCAACTTTTATGTTTCTTCCATAAAAGTCCATTTCAAATACACTTTTCATTCTATCCTCCTTCAATAAATTAAAAACACTCAAAAAAGAGTGCTTACTTTCTTAATCCTAATTTTTTAATTAGTTCACGATATCTAGTTACATCTGTTTTGTATAAGTAATTTAGTAAACTTTTTCTTTGACCAACTTTCTTATATAATCCACGACGTGAACTGAAATCATGTTTATGTTCTTTTAAATGTTCTGTTAATGCGCTAATTTCGTTTGTTAAGATAGCAATTTGAACTTCAGCAGAACCTGTATCTCCTTCAAATCTAGCATATTTTTTAACAAGATCATTTTTTAATTCTTTATTTAATGCCATAATTTCTCCTTTCGTATTTAATTCGCTTGTTCTTAGAGGAAAGTCAAGGAACTCTTTAGTCCAAGGACAAGTACATATTTAATTATACATATTTTTTTAAATAATGCAACCTTTATTTAATATTTTTTTTAATTTTATAAAATTTATTATAATCATAACAAAAGAAGCCTAAGCTTCCCTCTTATGTTTTTCTTCTTTAGGAGTTTCCTTTTCTAATTTTTCAATTACTTCTTTAGATACCTTAATTACTTTTTCTTTAATAGTGTCTGCCGACTTTTGTAATACAGGAGTTCCTTTTTCTACAGCATAATTAACCAATTCATTACTCATTTTTTGTAAATCAGCAACTTTTTTCTTTGCTATATCAAGAACTTTTTCCTTATCTAAATCTCTTAATTCATTTTTAATTTCATAGATTTTAACTTCGATATTTTCACGAACCTCATCATAATCTACTTCTTTTAATTTAACTAGCATATCATCTAGTTTTGCTTTTAATTCCTTTCTTGTTTCACTACCTTTTTTAGGTGCAAATAACATTCCAGCTCCAATTCCAAGTGCTGCTCCCCAGAAAAATCCTTTTTTACTCATCTTCTTCATCCTTTCTTAATAATTTTGATACCGCATTCGTTAAAAATGCACTAAACTTGCTTCCAGCAAATGATATTGCCTGACAAGTAGAATCTACTGCTTTAAATACGCCATTAAACTTATTTACCTTTTCTTCAAGATTTTTCACAAGCTTATTCGCGCCATCTAAAACAACTATTAGTCTTATAACTAAAACAATAAGACTTATTATTAGTATAGCAAGTAATACATAAATTATGACAGGCATCGCTACTTTCATTGCTTCCATTAATCATCCTTCCTTTCATACATCGAATCTATTAAGTTAAACAAATCATTTTCATTGATTGCTTTGTCACTATCATCATTTACCTTATCTCTTTCTTTTATAGCTTCATTTACTTCATCAAATATATCATTTCTATTATTATTTTCAAGTACCAACTCTTTTGTTGAAAACAAATTAGTCTCAACATCATCTTCAAGAGTTCCATAAGCTTTTTTTCTAACATCATCAACAGTAACATCTTGTACCTTACTAAATGTACTTATTGGTTCTTCTTTTTTAACATCATCTCTAATAATTCCATATACAGGACTTATTATAGGAGAAGGTTTAAATTTATGCACTTCTTCCTTCTTTTGATATGGCTTTCTCTCTTCTTTTTTCTCTTTTGCTAAATCATTAAAATCTGAATCAGTAAATATTGTAAATGGTGTCTTTTCTTCTCTCTTTGGTAGTTCCTCTTTTTTTTCAATTTTTTCTTCTACTTCAAAATCAATCTTTTCTTTTTCTTCTATTGGTGCTGGTATTGAAACAGTTGATACTTCTTTTTTTACTGGTTCAACATCTTCACTTTCATCTTCATATGTTAACATATCTCTTATTTTTCCAAATAATCCCATTTTATTCACCTGCCTTACCAATATTCTCTTCACTTGTTCGATAGAAATTATCTATTTCACTATTAGATGAAAAATTAGTATATATTTTCTCTCTATTTGTAAAATAGTTTTCATCAATTAATGTTTTTATGATTGTATCATTAAATTTAACCGTTGAAAGTATATATGAAGCATCAAGTACTGCTTGATTTAAATCATCTTTTGCCACCAAAGCTTCTATTCTTGCATAGTTATAAAAGAATCTTACCAAATATTCATCATTTTGTTTAGCAACTTGCAAGCATCCTTTTCGATCACTACCTATTTCTTTTTTATAATAAGCATTCTCATCAAAATTACATACAATATCTTTTTTATAATAGTAACTTACTGCATCAACAAACAAATAATAATAATTTCCACCTGAATATAATTTTTCATTAAATTCATTATTATCTATATATGATGCCCCTCTTGGCAAATAATATTTATAACCTTTACCAACTCTATTATAAAGTATATTTTCTTTTGATAAAACTACTGATGTTATATTGTCAATACTTTCAGTATCTATTCTAACAATAGTACAACCTGTACATATTATTAATAATAGAATTATCATAATTTTCTTCATAATATCACTCACACATATTATACCAAATATATAGTAATTTTTAAAAGATTATTTTTCCTTTACAGTAAACTTATCGTAAAGTATAGCTTCAAAATGATAAATCGGCATTCCTTTGCTCCTAAACTTCTTTTCATATTCTGTTTCAACATTATTTTCATCATTATAATCAAGTGATACTTCTTTAAATATATATCCATAATTACTTAAAGAAACTAAAGAATATTCAAAAAGGCCTCTATTATCAGTTTTTAATATTATGTGTGGTTTATCTTTAAATATGCCATCATATTTTTTTAATAAATTAGGACTTGTTAATCTTCTTTTAGCATGTCTTTTTTTAGGCCAAGGATCACTAAAATTAAGATATAATATATCAATATCATTATGAAAAACACTATCTATATTACTTGCATCCATAACCATTAGTTTTAAGTTATTTAATTCTAAACCCTCAAGTTTTTTAGTTCCACTTACTAAAACACTTGCATATTTCTCAACACCAATAAAATTAATATCTGAATATTTTTGACTCATACCAATTATAAAATCACATTTACCAGTTCCAATTTCTAAACAAACAGGATTATTATTTTCAAATACTATATCATTTGTTACATATTTTGATGCTTCAATTATTTCTTTCGCTTTTGGATTATTTTTTAATCTCATTCTTCATCACCCATAATAATATAACACATTTTTTACAAAAATGCATATAATTAATTAGAAATGGAGGAAATAATGCGAAAAGATCGTGCTTGTCCTTATTCTAATAATCCAATGATGCCAGGGATGTATCCAATGATGCCAGGTTATCCAATGCCAATACCGACATTTGATACAGGAAATACAAGTAGTTCAAGTAATTTAGAAGAAAGGTTAAACAACTTAGAAAGAAGAGTAAGTCGTTTAGAGTCATCTTTAAATGATACAACTATTACAAATAATTATAGTAATACATCATATCAAATGATGTAAAAAGGTCTGCATTTTTTGCAGATCTTTTAAGTTGAAAGAACTATTTTGATAGTTCTTCTTCAATTCTCATCAATTGATTATATTTACACATTCTATCAGTTCTTGACATTGAACCAGTTTTAATTTGGCCCAAATCAAGACCAACAGCTAAATCAGCAATTGTTGTATCCTCTGTTTCACCACTTCGATGTGATATAACAGTCTTATAACCATTTTTCTTTGCTAAAGCAATCGTTTCAAGCGTTTCTGTTATAGTACCAATTTGATTAACTTTAATCAAAATTGCATTACCAGCGTGATTATCAATACCCATTTGCAAATACTTAGCATTTGTAACGAATAAATCATCACCTACTAATTGGATTCTATCACCTAACTTATCAGTTATTGTTCTAAAGCCAACCCAATCATTCTCATCAACAGGATCTTCTATTGAAATAATCGGATAATTATTTACAAGTTCAACAAACATATCAATCAATTGATTTGTTGTTAACTTCTTTCCTTCAACATTATATAATCCATCTTCATAAAATTCACTTGCTGCAACATCAAGACCGATATTAACATCTTTGCCTGGAACATATCCGGCTTTTTCAATTGCTTCAATAATTAAATCTAAGGCCTCTTTTGTACTACCTAGATTAGGTGCAAAACCACCTTCATCACCAACAGCAGTAACATAACCTTTTGCCTTTAAAATTGCTTTTAAATTATGAAATACTTCAGCACCAATTCTGATTCTTTCCCTAACAGTATCAGCTTCAGGCAAAATCATAAACTCTTGAAAATCTAGATTATTATCAGCATGTGCTCCACCATTAATTATATTCATCATTGGTCTAGGTAAAGTTTTACCATTTCCAATATATTTATAAACCGGTTCATTTTTATAATTTGCACTCGCTCTTAATACAGCCATTGATACGCCAAGTATAGCATTCGCTCCTAATTTCGTTTTATTTTCTGTACCATCTAAATCAATCATAATAGTATCTATTTCTTTTTGATTTAAAGCATCCTTACCTATTAAAGCCGGCTTAATAATTTCATTTACATTATTAACAGCCTTCAAAACTCCCTTTCCTAAATATCTTTCATCCTTATCACGAAGTTCCAAAGCCTCACGCATTCCAGTAGAAGCACCACTTGGTACAGCAGCTCTTCCCATTACTCCACTTTCAAGATAAACATCAACCTCAACTGTTGGGTTTCCTCTTGAATCTAATATTTCTCTTGCTTTGATATCTTTAATTTTTGACATATTTCCTCCTATAACTTGTTAATAACTTCTTTGTAAAGTTTCCCACGCTCTTCAAAACTATTAAATTGATCCCAAGATGCACAAGCGGGGCTTAATAGTATTGTATCACCTACACTTGATAATTCATAGGCTTTTTTCGTAGCTTCTTCCAAATTATCAACTACTTTACACTCTGGTTTTGCCCAAGCCTTTATTCTTTCTTTTGTTTCTCCATAACAAATTATATATTTAACATGTTTTAAATGATCATTTAATTCATCAAATGAATGTCCTCTATCAAGTCCACCCATAATTAAAATAACTGGTGTATTAAATGAATCAAGCGCAATTCGCGTAGAGACTGTATTGGTTGCTTTTGAATCATTATAAAACTTTCTACCATTTAATTCTTTAACATATTCAATTCTATGTTCCACACCTTTAAAAGTTTCTAATTCTTCAATTATATATTTATTAGGTATATTTAATTCTTTCATAACAAGAATCGCACACATTATATTTTCATAATTATGCATACCCTTAATTACTATATCATTTGTATCAATTATTTTTTCATTTTCAAAATAAATCGCTCCATCTTTATAATAGCAATCACTAACTCTTTTAGATGAAAAATACTCTTTTCTTCCCTTTATATCCTTTGTTAAATTAACAACATCTTCATTTTCAAGATTCAATATTGCAAGTGAATTATCATCAAAATTCTTAAATATTCTTTTCTTAATATTCTTATAATTTTCATATGTTCCAAAGAAATCAATATGAACAGGAATCAGATTCGTAAGAACAGCAATATCTGGTTTAAAATCCTTAAAATTATTTAATTGTTGACTTGATATTTCCATTACTAATATATCATTTTCTTTAATATCATCAATCATTTTTGACAAAGGAATCCCCATATTCCCACACATATGAACATTATCTGTATACCTTTTAATAATATTATAAATAAGAGTTGTTGTAGTTGTTTTACCATTAGATCCAGTAATGCATACTAATTTAACTTTTGGCAAAAAATGATAAGCTAACTCCACCTCATTAATAACAGGAATACCAAATCCTTCAGCTTTTTTAACAAGCTCATTTTCATTACTTATACCAGGATTCTTAACAACATAATCAAATGAATCATCTAAATATTTAGAAGAATCTTCATCGATATGAATAATAACCCCTAATTCTTCAAGTTCTTTCACCTTTTCTTCATCTTGTTTTTTACCATCTACTAATACAATTTCATTATTATGTTTTTTTAATAACTTGGCAGCTTCATATCCGCTTCTCGCCATACCAAATATAAATATCTTTTTACCTTCAAACATATTTTTCCCTTTCTTTTATAAAGGTTGGGTTATGAAGCCCAACCAATAATTAAAAATGTAACAATTAATATTCCAAGTGCAATTAATAAGAATTTAAAGATATGTTTCATCCAATCCTTATAATTAATATCAAAATATGCAAGTCCACCTAATAATAACATACTAGTTGGTGCTAAGAATGATGTTAAACCATAAATAGTTTGCATAATAAGCGTCATTAAAGGATAAGAATCTGTATATGCTTTTGCAAGTGGTGTACTTAAATCACTAGCTAAATAAATAAATTGACCATAGAATATTGTTCCAATACTTGATAAAAGTGTCATCGGTACAATACTCACTTTATCGGCTAAACCAATTATTTTATTAAAGATTGTATAGAATATTGATTGCATATTTGAACTTGTATATAAAGGCATAAATAATACAAATGAAAGCGATACAAATATAGCCATTGGAAGTAACTCTTTCGCACCATCAACAAATCCTTCATATATTTCTTTAGTCTTTAAACCATAAATCCAAGATATTATTAAAGATGATATTAATAATAATGCACTAAAATCAAGTTCACTCCATCTTCCAAGAGCACTCGTATTTTGACCAATTATATTTGACAAAATTGAAAAATTACCAATTTTTATATCAGTTATAGCAGTATGCAAATCATCAAATATTGCAATATTATGAGCGTGGTACCAACTATACATACCAACAAAACCTAATAAAACAGTTAAAATCGCAATTATTAAAGCTGGTATTGTTTTAACGTTTCCTTTTACTTCTAATTTCTTAGAATCAAAATTCTTATTAGACTTTTTAATATAAACAATTAATAATAAAGTTAATATAACAAGTAAAATAACTTTATAAATAATTAATTCATTATATCCTACTTTATAAAAATAGTTAATATAACCATTTACTTCAAATGATAATGTAGAACCGATTAACCCAACAAATATAGCTCCGATAGTTGCAAGCATTGCATTCTTCTTATCATATCCCATAGTTTCAAGAACATCTTTAAAAAATGGTACAAGTACAAATAAGCCCATTGCTATTCCAAGAACAGATGATAGAAGTGCAAACAATATAACAGTTACAACCATAAATGTTGTTTTGTTATAACCAGCACACTTAGAAACAATCTTATCATATGCTCCTGTTTTCTTAAGGATTCCATAAAATCCTCCTACTACCAATAAATATATTCCATATTGTGAAAATGTTTGGAATGATTGTAATGGCACTAAGAATAAGTTTGCAATGCCAAACGGCGCAAATGAACCCTCACTAAATACTCCAGCATCACTATATGTTCCTGTTTTGATAACCCAAGTTAACCCTATAAATATCAACAATGTAATCATTATTGTTTTAAATAATTTTTTCTTGTTCATAATTCCCTCCTGTTAAAATCTCCTTTTTATATCTTCTACTATCTCATTTACTTTTTCTTCCAACTCTTCTAATGTTCCATCATTAACTATCTTATAATCATAATTTGTATAATCATCAAGATCAGTTTCTGTATAATGCTTTTGCTCTTTTTGTGTTAATTCTGTTTCTAAAGAAGGTCTAGTAACATTTATAACAATCACTCTTTTCAATTCTTGTCTTGGAATATCTAATTCCACCTTAGCTCTAGCATCGCTTATAGTAATTACATCAAAAAAGTATGAATAAACTTTTATATCAGATATCATTCTTTTTACAAAGAACAAAAAGTCAATTTTTTGTCTTATTAATTCTGTTCCAAGTAATTGAAGCAATTCTCTTGGCTTAGTTTCATCAGAACCATCCCAATTGCTTATTTTTTTAGCATACTCTTTTATAGGTGTACTATATTGTAAATTGATTGTATTTAAACCAATTTTTTCATAAGCATTTCTAATCATACTAGCAACAGTATCTTTGCCATGTCTTGCTTTTCCAGAAATTATAAATATAAATGGATTTTTTTCTTCTAAATTCATATTTTAGCCTCCATCTTTTCAAGAGTAAAGAATTTATATTTTTCATTATAATATATTATAATTTCTTTAATAACAGCAATAATTGGTGTTGCAATAATCATTCCAACCATTCCAAAGAAATAACTAAATACTAATAAACCAACTAATATAGTTACTGGACTTAGTTTTACCGATTTTCCCATTATTATAGGGGATAAAACATTCCCTTCAATTGTTTGAACAACTGATATTACAATTATTACTAATATACCAGTTAAAGGACTTACTGTAAATCCAATTACAATAGCCGGAACAGCGCCTATATATGGTCCAAGATATGGTATTACATTTGTAACAGCACAGAATAATGCAAGAATTATAGCGGCTGGTACCTTAAGAGCAAGTAAGCCAATCAACATACATCCAAAAATAATCAATGATGAATAAATTGTTCCTCTTATAAACTTATTCAAAATATAATTAACTCTTGATAATACATTCCAAACTTCTTCTTTGTATTTTGTCGGTAATAATGATTTCAAAATTCTAGGCGTTTCATTAAACTTAATAAGTAAGAAGAAACCAACCATTAAACCAAGCCAGAATGTTCCAAGGCCAGATATTATATTAGATACTGTACGTGTTATCCAAGAAACAATACTTGCAGCATCAAATTCGGTTGCTATATCAGTTACTTTCTTTACAATCGCTTCTTTAGTTGAAGTTAAATCAATACCTTCAATGGTAAAATCATCTATCCATTTCAAAGTATTTTTTGTAATTTTACCCAAATTAATTGCTTGTACTTGTTCAATTATAACGGGTACAATTTCAACTAGCATAAGTGCAAGTAAACCCGCAAACGCCACAAACACAATTAATGAACCAAAAATTCTTTTAATTTTATGCTTTTGCATCCAAGTTACAAGTGGATTAAAAAGCCATGCAAATACTAATCCTATAAATAATGGCGTTAATATTTTAAACAATGTACTTATAAATGGCATTATTTGTAATTTGTCACCAATTAAAGTTATTATATATATTGTTACTATTATCAATAGTATATATAATAGGTTCAATAATCTATTACCTTGAGTTAATAAATTATTGACTTTTCTTTTATTTATTTCGTCTTTCATTTAATCCTCCTAATGAAATTATACTCTATTATTTATTATTTTTCAATTATATTTTATTAAAAAGTATTAAAAGACTAGTAAACTAGTCTTAAAATAAACTTAATTGATTAGATTCATCCATATTATCTAAAACACCTAATTCTTTCATCTTTTCAATTAACGTTTTAGAAACACCACCTCTTTTTTGTAAATCTTCAATTGAATAGAATGGTTTCTTTTCTCTTTCTATTACTATCTTTTGAGCAACAGAATCACCCAAACCATCTAAACATCTAAATGGCAAAAGAAGTGTATCCTTATCTAATATTTTAAAATATTTAGCATCTGATTTTTCAATATCAATCTGCGCAAATTTTATACCCCTTGCCGATGCCTCTAAAGCAATTTGCATTACATCCAAAACATTTGATTCCTTATTAGTTGCACTCGATCCCTTTTCACTAATATAAAGAATTTTATTTTTAATTGCATTATAACCCTTAACCATAGCATCAACATCAAAATCAGCGCATCTAATAGACATATAAGCACAATAATAAAGGATTGGATAATGAACCTTATACCACGCTATTCTAAAAGCACTTGTTACATATGCTGTTGCATGAGCTTTCGGGAACATGTATTTTATCTTATTGCAAGAATCAATAAACCACTCTTCAATACCCGCTTCTTTCATCTTATTTTTGAAATCAACCCATTTATCAGGTTCTTTAGAAGCCTTTCCCTTTCTTACAAACTCCATTATTTTAAATGCATCCAAATCTTTCATACCATGATATCTTAAATAAACCATTATATCATCACGACACCCAATAACCTCTTTAAAAGGTACAACATTATTTTTAATCAAATCTTGTGCATTACCAAGCCATACATCAGTACCATGTGATAAACCAGATATTTTAATCAATTCTGCAAATGTTTTTGGTTTAGTATCAACTAACATCTGTATTACAAACTTAGTTCCAAATTCCGGTATACCAAGAGTACCCGTTTCACACATTATAGCATCTTTAGTAACACCTAACACTTCAGGACCAGAAAATATTTCCATTGTTGCCTTATCACCTAAAGGAACTTTTGTTACATCAATATTACCATCTTCATCTCTTGGTAAATCTTTTACATCAACAAATGTATCTAATCCTTCCATACCTTTCTTAACTTCTGCTTTTGATAAATCTTGGAGCATTCTAAGAACTGTCGGATCATCGTGACCTAATATATCAAGTTTTAATAAATCTTGGTCAATAGCATGATAATCAAAGTGTGTCGTTCTCCAAGGAACTGTCGGATCATCCGCTGGATATTGGAATGGTGTAAAATCAAATACCTCTTTATAACCTGGCACAACTACAATTCCCCCAGGATGCTGACCTGTTGTTCTCTTAACACCTGTACAACCTAAAGCAATTCTCTCAACTTCTGGTGTTCTCTTAGTACACCTAATTATTTTTTTCTTTTTTAGTTCGTCTTTTGATGGAACCTTTATATTATAACTATTAGCTTCTACACGTAATGTATCATATATTTTATCTTCATAAAATCCTTGAACAAAACCAAATGCTGTCTTATCAGCAACCGTACCAATTGTTCCCGCTCTATAAACATTATCTGTTCCAAATAATACTTTAGTATATTCATGAGCTGAAGCTTGATTATCACCCGAAAAGTTTAAATCAATATCCGGTACTTTATCAGCATTAAAGCCAAGGAAAGTTGCAAATGGCATATCATTTCCTTCTTTATGCATTTCTGCTTTACATTTAGGACAAGCCATATCCGGTAAATCAAAACCAGATGAATATTCAGCACCTAATGCCTTACCATCAATTTCAAATATACTATATTTACATTTTGGACATACATAGTGAGCTGGAAGTGAATTAACTTCTGTTATACCCATCATTGTTGCAACAAAACTTGAGCCAACCGATCCACGCGATCCAACTATATAACCATCATCATTAGAGTGTTTAACAAGTTTTTGTGCAATTAAATATATAACATCAAATCCCCCACCTATTATACCTCTTAATTCATCTTCAATTCTTTTTTCAATATTTTCAGGAAGTGGATTACCATATATGCTATAAGCCTTATTATAAACCATATCTCTTGTTGTTTTTTCCGAATCTTCAATTATTGGCGAAAAAGGCTTATCAGTTGCAATTATAACCTCAATATTATATTCAACTAAATCAGCAACTTTATTAGGATTTTCAATTACTATTTCCTTTCTTGTTTTCTCATCCAAGAAACTAAATTCATCTAGCATTTCATCAGTTGTTCTAAAGAATTCATCCGGTATATGTGGTTCTTCTTTAACCTCATCTTCTTTTAATTTAGCATTCAAATGATATTCACCTTTATTTTCAACTATAGCTTTTTGACTCATCAAAGTTCTAATAGCATCGTGAATATTATCTCTTTTATTTTTTTCAAAATCTTTTCCTAATTTTACCAAATCTTCTTTAGAAACAGTATATAACTCACATATAGTATCAAAATCACTTGTAATATCAGGAATACTATCTAACATTCCGATTAATTTTAAAGTATTTATTGTTACTTTATCTAATTCATAACCATACATTTCTTTTGATGTATTAATAAAATCATTTATTATTTCTAAATTTTTATTTTGACCTTTATTATCTTTTTTCAAATAACGTGCTAAAGCGTGCATACCTTTACCTGGTACATTTTGATTAATTATAATTTCTCTATAAATTTTATCTTCTTTATTTAAAGTATGAGCATCACTAGTCGCACAAATCAACTTATTTTCTTCTTTAGCGCACTTTATAATTTTATTTAAAGCATATATTAATTCATTATAATTAGATAAATCATGACTTTTAACTAAATGAATATAATTTGCCGGAGGTTGAACCTCTATATAATCATAAAATTTCATTGCCTCTTTTAAATCTTCTTCATTTCTTGTTAAAGCAATATTAAAGATTTCACCATTTAAACAACTACTTCCAATTAATACATCACTTCTATTTTGATTAACGATTCTTCTTGGTATTCTTGAAGACTTTGCAATAAAACCAGTATTAGCATATGATATAAGTTTAAATACATTTTTTAAACCTTCTCTTGTACGTGCAATCAATGTAATATGTTTTGTTTTTTGATTACTATTAGTTAGCTCTTCGCTTCTAGTTTGTTTTGGAATATTATCATAATCTGTCATATATTTTACAGGTTTAATTCCCGCTAAAGCTTCAATATATCCAGGATTCATAAATTCATCAATATTTTTTAAACCCTTAATTTGATCCAACATTTTAACAAATATATAACCTGTATTTTCTGCATCGTAATCAGCTCTGTGATGACTTCTTATTTTATTTATTGTAATTGTTACCTGATTTGTCTTATTTTCAACACTTATTGTATTTATTCCTGGTTTAATTTCTGTATCTATTTCTTTTTCTGTTCCATCTTTAAATAAAACCTTAATATTTATTTTTGTTTCTTCTTCTGTACTATAAACATTTAATTCTTCTTTTTCTTTATTATAAATACTATTATCATTTATAAGGACATCATTTATGTTCGTTACAACAACTGCTGATAAATCATTGCTTTCTTCATTTTCTTCATCATCTTCTTCAGCAAAATTCATTCCATAATGTTTAGAAAGTGCTGTTAAACTATGTCTTTTAAGATCACTATTAATAATTCTTGATAACATCAAAGTATCTATTACTGGATTTTCTAATTTTCCTAAATTATATTTATAATAAGCCATATCAAGCATATTTTTATCGAATGTAGCATTATGCGCGACTAAAGGAAGATCGCCAATCCATTCTTTAAATCTTCTTGTTACATTTTCTTCTGTATCCGCTGTTTCCAATTTACTATCTGTTATACCAGTTAAATTGGTTATAACAGCATCAAGTTTTCTTCCAGGATTGATTAATTCATCAAATCTCTCAACAACTTCTCCTTTATACATTTTTACAGCACCAATTTCAATCATTTGATCATGTAATCCCGGATTAAAACCAGTTGTTTCGGTATCGAATACAACATATGTTAAATCATCAACTTTCATATCTTTAGGATTATATATAATGTTTAGATCTTCATCAGTCATTTCCAGTTCAACACCATATAATCCTTTAAAATATGGCAAATTCTTCTTTTGTTCTTTAAGTTCTTCAATTCTCTTAAGTGTTTCTTCACTCTTTTCCTCTAAAGCTTCTAATTCCTTTATTTCAGCTTTTATAGGAGCCTCCAAATTACCATTATATTTACATATTTCTGAATATACGTGAGGAAATGCTTGACAAGAATCATGATCAGTTATAGCAAGTGCTCTATGGCCATATTTCATTGCTGTTTTAACAAGAACTGTTTCATCAATTACACCATCCATTTGGCTCATCATTGTATGAGCATGAAGTTCAACTCTTTTTTCCAAAGCTGTATCTTTTTTACATTCATCAATTTTATCACTCAAGTTAATATCTCTTATTAGTATTGATAATTCTCTTGCATATTCATCATATTTTACCTGACCAGATACTTTATACCAAGATTTATTATTAATTGCTTTTAATATACTATTCAAATCATCATCGTCACGAACAAATATTTTACCATATATACTATCTGTATTATCAGTCATTTTAAGAGTTACTATTTTAAGTTCTGTCTTGGTTGTTATTGTTTCTGCAGAAAATATTTTTACTTCAATTATTGCTTTATCAACTTCTTTAATATCTTTTAAAAGTGTAACATCACCTTCAATTACTCTCCCTTTAATAACGCCATCAACTTCATCAACAACTAATGTTTTATCCCTTGGTTCTCTTTTCGGATACTTATTAAAATTTTGTTCACTAACAGGTTCATAAACTGGTTCATTATATTTACTATAATCTATTTTTAATTCATCTTGAATTTGATTTTCTAATTGTTGTTGTAATTCTTCATTTATTTTAATATTAGGTTTAATATTATACCCTAATATACTTATTTTTTCATTTATCTCTTTTACAATTTTTTCTAATGTAAACTTTTCGTAATCATTCATGGCATCAATACTAACGACATCATTTTCAACCTTTACTTTATAATCTTTATATTGGTTTAATGTTATTTGTTTTAAATATTCGTTATATAATTCAAAGAAAATACTACTTGTATCTTTATTTAATATATTTATATTAACTTTTATTGTATATAAAGGATAATATCCTTTCAATCTTTTTATAAATTCAATATATTTTTTATATGTTATACTCTTTACTTCAATATAAAACTCAAAGCAAGTTCTCTCTTTGTTACATTTGATTTGTAATAGTTTTCCTTCATCAAAATATGCTTTGCTAAACTTTAATTTTTCTAATAACTTTTGCATTTCTTCCATATAACATACTCCTTTACATCTTTAAATATTTTATCATATTTAGAAAATTAATGATAGTATTTTATACTAAAAATTTCATTATTATTTAACGAAAAAATCCATATTAAATTGTATTAATTTTTTTACATTATAAAAGAGTTACAATATATTTTTACTATATATCTGTAACTCTTATAAAAACCATTCTATCTTTTCCTGTCATATCTTTTTTTATCTCAAAATCATATTTTTTTAAATATTTTTCAGATAATTTCCTTATCTTCTCCCCCTGATTATACCCTATTTCAAAAGCAATTAAACCATTATTATTAATATATTTATATACATTTTTAAGTATTTCTTCATAAAAGTATAATCCCTCATTTGGAGCATATAAAGCTAAATTTGGTTCATTATTTTTAACAATATCCATTATTTCTTCATCATAAGCAATATATGGAGGATTTGATATTATAACATCATATTTTCTATTCAAAGGTTCAAATAAATTACCATTATAAAAATTAATTGAAACATTATTTTTTTCAGCATTTGTTTTTGCCAGTTCTAATGCATCCAAACTTATATCAACAGCATCAACCAAAACACACGGAAAAAATTTCTTCAAAGTAATTGCAATACAACCAGATCCCGTTCCAATATCTACAATGCTTTGATAATTATACTTTTTAATATACTTTACAGTATTTTCAACCAATTCTTCAGTTTCAAACCTTGGAATCAATACTCTTTTATCTACATCAATAATATTTCCATAAAAAGAAACACTACCAACTATATACTGAACAGGTTCACCATTATTAAGCCTTTCAATATTTTCTTTAGAAGGATTTCCATATTTTTCTAAATACTCTAAAGGAGTCATTATTCACCCTTCATCTTTAAAGCAATATCAGCTTCAATCAAAGCATTTATAATATCATCAAGAGCACCATCCATTACTCTATCTAGATTCATTGTCGAAAAACCAATACGATGATCAGTAACCCTATTTTGTGGGTAATTATATGTCCTTATCTTTTCTGATCTATCACCTGTTCCAACAAGTTTCTTTCTTTCAGAACCAACTTCTTCTTTTTGTTTATTCAATTCCATCTCATATAATCTAGCCTTTAATACTTGCATAGCCTCAGCTTTATTTTGAATTTGACTCCTTTGATTTTGACAAGTAACAACTGTATTAGTTGGAAGATGGGTAATTCTAACAGCCGAAGGCGTTGTATTAACACCCTGGCCACCATGACCTGAAGCACAATAACAATCAATTCTAAGATCAGAATCCTTAATTTCTATATCAATATCATCAACTTCTGGCATAACAAGAACAGTAGCAGTCGAAGTTTGAATTCTACCTTGTGATTCTGTAACCGGAACTCTTTGTACTCTATGAGAACCCGACTCATATTTAAGTTTTGAATAAACATTATCACCTTTTATCTTAAACTCAACCTGTGAATAACCACCAGCAGCACATTCTTCAGAATTAATTTCTTCAATTTTCCAACCATTATTAGCAGCATAATAAGAATACATTCTATATAAATCACCAGCAAATATATTAGCCTCATCACCACCAGCAGCGCCTCTTATTTCCATAATAATATCTTTATCATCATTAGGATCTTTTGGAAGTAACAATATCTCTATTTTAGAATCTAATTCCTCTTTTAATTTATATAAATCATTTAATTCTTCCTTAGCCATTTCAGCCATTTCCGGATCATTTAATAATTCTTCTGCATCTTTAATATCATTAATAACCTTCTTATAATTTTGATACTCCTCATAAGTTTCTCTCAAACTAGATTGTTCTTTTGATAATTCAGTCATTTTTTTAATATCAGTTATTACATCACTAGATTGCATTAAATCATTTATTTCATTATATCTTTCTTCTACTCTTTTTAATCTTTCTAACATTAAAATCTTCCTCTTTCTTTGTATATTATATTATATTTTTTTTAATATGTAAACTTAAATAAAACCATTTAAAACAAAAAAGGGATAAATCCCTTATATACTTAGTAGTTCAGTTTCTTTTTTGCTAAATCTATCTTCTACTTCTTTATTATATTTATTGATTAGCTCTTGAACTTCTTCTTCTAAATCTTTCTTATCATCATCTGTTAACTCAGCTTTTTTAATTTCATTATTAGCATCTTGTCTAACATTTCTAAGCGCAATTCTTGCATCTTCAGCCATACCTTTAGCTTCCTTAACATAAGACTTTCTAGTATCCTCTGTTAATGGTGGTATTGTTAAAATTATCATTTCACCATTATTATTAGGAGTAAGTCCAATATTAGCTTCAAATATAGCTTTTTCAATTGCACTCAAACAACTTCTATCATATGGTTTAATACATAGTTGTCTTGCTTCTGGAATAGATATATTTGCAAGTTGCATTATAGGAGTAGGTGCTCCATAATATTCAACCATTATACCATTTACTAAAGAAGCATTAGCTCTTCCTGCTCTAATATTTAGTAATCTTTTTTCTAAATTATCGATTACTTGCATCATTTTTTCTTCTGTTTTATCTAAAATTTCCATAAATCCTCCAACATAATTATATTATAATGGTTCAACTTTTTCAAGATAATTATTACATTTTTTTATTTTTGAAGAATTAGTATAAGCTTTTATATATTTTATTTTAATTCCTTTTAATTTAATTTTATAGTATTCTGTAGATGATATTCTATTTATTTTATTTAAATATAGTCTTTCTAAATCAAAAGTATTTTGATTAATCGTTTTATAATTAAAAACATAAGATTTAATTAAATTGTAATTATCTTCAGGATATACAACTACAATTTTATCTATACAGTCATCTAAAAGACTTATATTTTTGCTAGTAATATTATTAGGCTTTATCATATATACTCTTTCATTTATATTATCAGGTTTTGAATATGTTTGACCAACAAAATATACAAATGTCAAAAGTAAAATTAATAGTCTTCTCATTATATCACCATTAAATAGCATTTACATTTTTTATGTTTTTAAACAAAAAATAATGGCTTTTAACCATTATTTATTAGAATTTTTTTCTTTAGCAAGAGCTTCTCTTATAGCTTCAAGCAATTTATTATTAGCCTGTAATGTTTCAAGTATTGTTTCATAAGCAATATCTTTTCCATCATCATATTTACTCTTTGGAGCCTCATCGTATCTTGTAACTTCTTCTTCCTCAACTCTTCTAGCTTCAATTCCCGGATATTTTTCTTCGAAACTTTCACGATATGACTTATCAGGTTTAATTTCTTCTTTACTTTCAAAACTATAACCAGTTGAATATTTAGGCAACTCATATGTTTCTGATTTCGATTTTATTTCTGGAAGTTTGTAATCATCTGGTTCAACTTCTTTTTTTATAGATGGAGCCCCTGGCATTCTATAGTCATCAATTCTCTTTTCTTCACGAACAGGTTCTTCAGGTAATTTATAATCATCTTTAAAACTGCGCAAAGGATTAAAACCAAAATTATCAGTTAAATCATTTATTTCAGCTTTTTTAGGAATTGAATCGATATAACTTTCTCTTAAACCAAATACAATTTCCTCACGCATCGCTGCTGTTTTATGTCCTCTATCAACAATTATTGTATCTTTTGTTAATTCATCATTAATACCTAAAATATAAACTTTCTTTTCCAATTCATCATCTTTATTGAATGTTAACTTCATATAGTCAATTAGTTTGCGCCATTCAGCATCTTCTAATATATCCATGTAATAACTATCACTATTAGATTTCAATACTGATGCTAGTACAATTATGTTATCATCATTTTTTTCTTCAAATGTATAACATACATACATTCTTTCAGTTTCTTTATCTTTACAGAAAAGTAAAACCTTTCCTTCGTTTACTTTGCCTTCCCTATTTAAAACTTTTATTGTGTTTTCATTCATATTAACGCCACCCTTATCTAACTCAAATTATAGCATAGTTTTACATTAATGTAAATATATTTACAAAATTTTTGCCTTTTTAAGCAAAAAAAAGATACTTTTAAACCATTAAAGTACCTTTAATTTTAATTTTTTTGGATTTTTTACCAATTATACTATTTTCTATTCTTTTTCTTACAACATTTTTAATATGTCTTGCCCCAAATTCTTTATATGATGTTTCTTTTATTAGTTCATCTAATACATCTTCATAATCTATTAAAACATTATATTTTTGTTCTAGCATTTCAATATTTTCTTCAAGTATTTCTTTAATAATTTCTTCATCCAACTGCTTAAATGTCATTATATTATCAATTCTATTTAAAAATGATTTTGAAAATACATCCATTAATTCATTATTACTTTCTTTATTAAATCCTATTTGGTTAGTTTCAAAACCAACATTACTTGTCATAATTATAATTGTATGTTCAAAATTAATATTTCTTCCTTTACTATCCTTTATATGACCTTCATCAAGTACTTGATACAAAAGATTTCTTACGCTTTCGTGTGATTTATCTACTTCATCAAGTATTACAAGCGAATTAGGATTTTCCCTTACACATTCAAAAAAACTATTATTATCATCATATCCAACATATCCTGAAGGTGCACCTATTAATTTACTTATCGTATGAGCCTCACTAAATTCACTCATATCTAATTTAAAAACATTTTTCTTAAATATTTCTTCACCAAATACTTTCGCTAAAAAAGTTTTTCCAACACCTGATGGACCAACAAATAAATATGACAAACACTCATTTGTTTTATTTTGACACTTTAATTTATATGAATCAACTAATGAATCAATCACTTTATCTTGACCTTTTATCTTATTTTTTAATTTTTCTTTCAGTTTATCATAATCAAATAATTCACTATTAAACATATAATCTTCTAAATGAGTTTTCATCTTTATAACATTATATATATCATCAAGTTCAACTTTATTTGTTGTATTTATTGTTAATTCAAGTTCATTTATTTTATTCATTAATTCATTTTCTTCGTTTTTATATTCACTAGCTTTAACAAAATCATTTTTAATTAAATATTCTTTTTTTAAATTCATAACATTTTTTAATTTTTTATTTAATTCATTATATTCTTTTAATTCTTTACTTTCTTTCATACTAGCAAGTGAACAAGCTTCATCTAATAAATCAATTGTTTTATCAGGCTCTTTTCGATCGTGAATATATTTGCTTGATAAATAGGCCATATTTTCTAGTATTGCATCATCAACTATCACATGATGATATGATGCATATATATCTTTTAAATTATAAAGAATATTTAAAACATCTTCTTTAGATGGTTCTTCAACATTAACAACTTGGAATCTTCTTTCAAGTGCTTTGTCTTTTTCAATTGTTGACTTATATTCATCCTTAGTAGTTGCGCCTATTACTTTAATTTTTCCACGAGCAAGAGCTGGTTTAAAAATATTCGAAGCATCAATCGCTCCTTCTGCTCCACCCGCTCCAACAATTGTATGAATCTCATCAATAAACAAAATTATCTCATCATTATTTTCGACTTCACTTATTATCTTTCTTATTCTTTCCTCAAATTCGCCTCTATACTTTGTTCCAGCAACCAAAGATGCCATATCTACACTTATTATTCTTTTAAGTTTTAAACTATTAGGAACATCACCATTTACGATTTTACGGGCTAATTCTTCTACAATTGCTGTTTTTCCAACTCCTGCATCACCTATTAATAATGGGTTATTTTTTGTTCTTCGTGATAAAATTTCGATTACTCTTTTTATTTCCTTATCTCTACCACAAACAGGATCAATTTCATTATTAAGTGCTTTCTTATTCAAATCTATTCCAAACTCATCTAATAGTAATTTTTTGTTTTTCTTTTTAGAAACCAATTTTATTTCAAACTCATTCATCATTTCATCCAAATCGATTCCCATACTTAGCATAATTCTTATAGCAACACCTTCACCTTCTTCTAATATAGCATACAAAAGATGTCTTGGCGTTACTTCATTATGATTATTTTCCTTGCTAGATACAATTGCTTCTTCTATTACTCTTTTAATAAGTGGTGTATATAAAAACCATTCATTTTCTTTTTTACCAACACCAATACTATCTATTATAGCTTTTTTAAAAGTATCATAATCTAAATTATAATTTTTTAAAGAACTTGCTATTTTTTTATCATTTTTGAGGATTGATAACATCAAATGTTCACTTCCTACATATGGATGCTTTAATTCTTTCATTTCGATTTTAGCGCCTACCATTATTTTTTTTGCTTCTTCTGTAAAATTTCCAAGCATCTAATCTCCTCCTAATTTTATTATATGATTTTTTTATCATTTTCAAACAAAATTTATACAACAAAAAACGAGCAATTACTCGTTTACTATTGTTTGATTTAATTTTGATTCTGTTTTCTTTATTTCTTTAACACTTTTTACAAGTTCATTTACCGAAATAAATAGATATATTCCATTTTTTTGATACATAAATACAAGTAAAAATGTAAATAAACTTATATAATTTTTATATAACATATAGCAAGATAAAGCTAGTAAAATTACTTGAACTAAGGTCATAATAATTTGTTCAACTATACATTGTACATTATATTCTTTTTCTAACTTAAGATTTAAATTATTATATTCATTTTCTTCTTTAACTGTATTCTCAATCAAATTATCATTTATTTCAGAGCTTACTATATTACCAAGGTTTTTTCTTTTAGATTTTACAATTTTCTTAAACTCTCTTTTTTGTTTTTCTGTTAAGTTTTGAGCATATTTATTTAAAAAAAACTTAATAATTCCGCCAATTAAACATATCAACCCCAATCTATAATCCAAGCAAAACATAAGTGCAAGAACTGCTAGTTCTTCAAATGTTTTAAATACATTTAAATCTAAATTTCTATAATCTCTTGTATAACTACTTACCATATCAAGTGTACTATTTATTTTTTCATCGTCAACACTTTTATTTTTAACACCTTTTAATATTTCTTTTTTTAAATTGATTTCTGCATCATTTACCATTTCTTGTTTACTTACAAATAATACTTTAGAAAGTATTTCTTTTAATATATAAAGGATTCCTCCAACTAAACATATTATGCCAGCTTCCTTATACTTTCCTAGCATAACATTATTTATAATTTTGGCATTTGCATATGGTATTAATAATATAAATAATGATGTAAATAATGATATTGCTACTAGCAATATTATATTTCCTTTAAATTGTTTAAAATATTTTTGTTTTAATTCAGACATCCTATCACTCCTTAATAATTTTTCATAACGAACATTTCTTACAAAATAATTATATCACACTATTTTTAAGAGTTCTAGTTTTTTTTAAATAACAATTTTTATTTTATATCAAAAAAGATATCTCTATCTTTTTTCATTTCTTATTTTCATCCATAATTTTCCCAAATTATTTAAACCATCTCTATTTTCACCCCAACCCCAATATGCATCTTTTGGCGAATCCTCAACTATATAATAATCTTTTGTTTCTAATAATTTCTTTAAAACATATGGATTTTATTCAACTTTTAATCTCAATAATTCTTCCATTATTTCTAATTCAACCTTTTCCCAATCTTTTCTTTGTTTATCAAGATTTTGATATGCTATTTTTTGAGCTTCATGCGCAGAATGTGAATTTTTAATTTTTTGAACTAATTCCTCATCACTTCCTATAAATCTGGCAGTTTGAAATGCCTCTTCAAGCGTAGAATACATATAGCCATTCCATTCTACTTTAAATGACGAAAAATTGTCTAATGGATAAAATTCTCTTGGGTAAAATCCTATTACTTCATCAACTTTTTCAGATAACCATTTATCCCTATATTGTTCTAGTATAATCATATATTTATCTCCTTACGAAATAAATATATCACTTTATCAGGAAATATTTATGTCACATTTATAATTTTGTTCAAGTTGTTTTATTTTACTTATTCTATTCAAATAAAAATGTCTAATTTCTCCCTTTAATTCACAAAAAACTGCAACACCCCATTCATTATCAAGTAATAATATTTCATATGGTCTTATTATTCGATTTGTCATTTTATCATGTTCCTTTGAATAATACTCTATATAACATTTTTTCTTATTTATAATTGAGTTACTTAATATATTATAATATTTCTTATTATCTATTTGTACTGACTTTGTTTGATTTTTAATTTCTGGAACCTTTATTGTTTGATTCAAATAATAACCACCATATGGTCCTCTTATTGATTCTAGATATATACCTGCTTCTTCTAATTCATTTTTATATTGTCTTATCATCCTCGGTGAAACTTCTAATTTTTCAGACAATTCTTTTATACTATATTTTCTACCATTTTGCATTATTCTTAGCATTGTTATAACGTTTGATAATTTTGACATTAGAACCACCTTTTACAATTATATCAAAAAAGCCAAGATATTTCTATCTTGACTATGTTTTATTAATTATTACTTAAATTATCATCCTTATGATACCATACTAATTAGTATACCTCTACTGCTTCATCATCATTTGAAATAAGTTCTATATTTTCCTTATAAACTCTATAACATTTGCCATAAACTTTATTATTAAATATATATGATTTATCTGGAAGACCATAAATTACTCTATTATTTGATTCTTTTAATATTGCATCCATCTGAATCTTACTAATTTTATCACAATCAAAATGTGGTTCAACATTAATTGTAGTCAAACCAAGTCCTTCTAATATAGAAGGATTAGTTAGGTCCTTTTCTTCTTCTGGACTATTAAATACAATTTTAGCACTATTTATTGCTCCAGCACTTATACCAACAATACATGCATCTATGTTTTTTATATACTCTTTAAGATTTATCTCATTAAAAAATATATTTTGTTTCAAAGTATCACCACCACTTAGAAAAATAAGCGAACTATTTTTAAGTACATTTACAATATCATCTTTATTACGATTATCAAGTACAACGTTTTCCTTAAAATTAATTCCAGACATTGCTAAAACATCCATGTCTAATTTTAGATAATAATCATTTTGTTCATAATTATCAGCATCACTAGCTATAATAACAAATTTATCATAATCATTTATACTTTCCTTCATATTTTTTAAAAAATTATTATTTTCAAAAAAACTTACTGGTACTTTCTTACCATTTTCTTTTTTTATACCTCCAATATTACTAGCTAAAAATAATCTCATTTTATTCTTATATAATTAATCTTATAGAAATATCAATTCCCATTATTGATTAATTCCTTTCCATTTATATTTTTTATTAATATACATCGTTATAATAATTATAACACTATGCGTTTTTTACATTTTCTATACCATCTCATACAAATTCATCATAAAACTAATTCAGATTTATTGTACCACATTTTTACATTAAAATCATTACATAGAAATAAAAACAATTAAAGAAGTGTAATTTCAAGATTTTCTAATGTATTATTCAACACATTTTTATATTTTTTAATAATCTTAAAATTATTACACAATATATTGCATTCAACAAAAAAAAGATTGAAATATTAATTTTCAATCTTTATTAAATTATTTACTAGCCTTAATAGCAGCTTGTGCCATAGCCTTTATTGACAGGAAATTTATATTACTATTTTTTACATTTATACCAACCTCTGTTTATATAGGTAATAGATAAAGAATGTTAAAATACTAAAACTATTATTTTAAAATTATGATTGTTTCATCATTAATAAAAATAGGGTTCTATCCGTAAATAGAACCCTTATAAAAATGATTTAACATTTTTTCCTTACATAGATAATATAACATAATATTTTTCTATGCCAAACTATTGATCTATTATCTTTATAATTTTTTTCGATAATTTTATCAAAATAATCATATTTTATCAACTTTGAAAATTATTTTTGAGTTAAATTATTTTGTTTTTTTACTTTTTTGGATTTTCTCACTAAAATTCATTTTTAAATCATCTAAAAGTTATGAATCCTTTGTAATTGCCTTGTAGTTCTATGTTCTTCACTTAATTTATTAAATATTTTTATTTTATATTACCCTTTATAACGTACAGGTATTCTCTAAAAAATGAATCTTTACCTAAATTATCTTCATATTCGGCATCAGTTAGCATTGTGTGTCTTTCTTTATAATATATCCCATTTTTTAGCAAAGCAACTTCTAATATTTCAGGTGTTGGATAATTAGAACTTTGATTTGATAATAGAACAAATTTTGATACTTTTTGCGCTTTTTTTATTGCTTCTATTACTTTCTCTATTACATTATTTTTATCCCAAATAGTGACTTTTTCATTTCTACATTTTAATATGTCTGCAAAAACATTTGCTGTTGTATCATATTCATCTGTTTTTGTTCCATCTCTCCATGGCCATGCAAAGTCCATAAACATTACATCAACTTTTATATTTTCTTTTTTTAGTTTGTCTAAATATTTGAATAGGTCAAGATTATAAATTTTATAAGCACTTATATTATTATTCTTTATTCTATTTAAATGTTTTGTATATTTTTCTATATTTTTTTTAAGTTCTTTCGTTAATATTTTAGGTACTTTGGGATTATATCCATAAGTTTCTATTAATCCAGCAAACATCGCCGCTCTATTAACATATGTATTAGTATAATTATCGGTCCATGTATTATGTTTAGTTACATTTTCTGCCACTTCATTACTTAAAACGGCTTTTGCAATAGAATTACTATATACACTTATATCATTACCAATTACTTTATATCCTTTTTTTGCAAATTTATATAGGTTCGATACAGAACCCGAATTTGTTTCGGCATAAATACCATCTTTACTCATTAATGGTTCTACACACCTATCAAAAAATTCAAAAAATCTTGATTGCCTACCAAAATAAGGTAAATCTAATTCTGGTTTTTTTGTTTTTAAGATAATATCCATTTTTTATTTCTCCTTATTATTTATTATTTTTGATAAATACATAAATGGTGTATCTAATATTGCAATTATAAATTTAAATATAAACATTGAAATTGCTATATTGAATAAAGTTGAAAAATCAACTATTCCTGAATATGATATTGCTACAAATAGGCACGTATCAATTATTTGGCTAACGATTGTACTTATATTATTTCTTATCCATAATTTTCTTGTCCTATTTTTCAAAAAATCATATAAATTTGTATCTACTAATTGACTACAAGCAAATCCAATTAGACTCGCTATTGTTATTCTAATATTTAATGTAAATATTAATTTTAAACTTTCATTTGCAATATCTGATTCAGATGGAATATATATCAAAGATAATGTCATAAGAATAGTCATTGCAATCATTGAAATGAAACCTATCTTTAATGCTTTAAATGCTGATTCTTTACCATATTTTTCATTTAGTATATCTGTTGCTAAAAATGTTGACCCATACAAGATTGTTCCTAATGCTGACTCTATTCCAAATAAGTTTACTAATTTAACAGTTTGAATATTAGCAATTATTGTAGCAATTGCTATCCAAACGAATAACCCTTCTTTTTTAAATATTTTATAAAATATTAATGTCATTGAAAAACATATTAATAGTGTTATAAAAAACAATAATTCATTCATTATTTTTTTCCTCCTAACATTAATATTTTATTACTTATTTTTTCAACATTGACTTTAGGATCTTCTCTACCATCTAAATATAGTATGTCTGTTCCACTTAAGTAGTGAAATGCTTTTATCTCTTCTTCCATATTTTCTTTTAATTTAAATAATAATTCTATTTCTTTTTGTGAAAACTTTCTGTTATCACGGTTTTCTGTTCTTTTTATATTTTCCTCTATTGGAATACTAACATATGTTAATAAATCAACATTTTTTAATTCAAACAACATAATATTTCTGAACGATTCATAAAATTCTTTCCATTTTACATATTCGTTTTTTATTATATCTTTTTGATAAGCTAATACAGATATAAAATCTCTATCATAAATATTAATTAATTTACTATCTCGTAATCGTTCTTGAATATAGTGATGATTTGCAGCAAGAACTAAACTTTCAAATAAGGAAGTCTTAAAATTTTCTTTCATATTTAAAAATACACTACTTTTAAACATATATTCTAAAATTGGTGTTAGTGGTGTCTCATATACCAAATCAGAAACATATTCATACTTTTGTCCTTTATCATCTAAATTTTTTTTAAAAGCATCAATAATGGTAGTTTTACCACTTCCATTAACTCCTTCGAAAATTATATTCATCTTTTAATCAACTCCAATCGCTTATTTGCTTCTTCAAAACTATTCTCAATAGTTTTTTCATTTTCAAAATCAATTTTTACTACATCATTACTTTTCATGCAATATTTAATGTCTAAATTAGGTGTTAAATGCATATAAGTATTTTTTTTGCATATATCACACTCCATATCATCACATAAACACTTTGTAATATCTATTACTCCAATTGGTGTTTTCGCTTTGTAAAGGCCATAACTATATTTATCAATAATATTGCCTCCACCAAATTCATCTATAATTCTTTCAATTGTTGCAACATTTTTTTTAAAATCATCTGTCACTGCCATGAGCACTAAAAATCTTGGTATAAATCCTCTTTCTTTTGCATACTGATATAAATCTTTTAGTTCATTTAAATTAAATCCTTTTAAAACTGGAATATTTAAGCATATTTTATGTTTTGTGTTATGTAATAGTTCTAAATTATTTAATACATGCGATAAATATTTAGTTCCCGTTATTTTTTGGTGGACAATATTGTTAAGTGATGACAAATTAATATGAAACTCAATAGAATTTAACTTCTTCAATTCTTCTATATATTTATCTACTAATGAAATATTGGAGTTTAAAGTTTTTATATAATATTTGCTATTAAATTGATTTAAAATTTTGCTGGTATTATCCCAATACATAAATGGTTCTCCTCCAGTAATTGAGATATTGTTAATACCGTTTTTTTGTGTAAAATCATAAATTTTTTTTAATTTTTCAGAATCAATTTTTAAATATTCTTTATTAAAATATCCTTCATGATGGCAAAAAAAACAATTATAATTGCACCCATTTCCAACAATGAATCTTAATCCGTTAATCATTTTTATCAATTTTTTCCTCCCATGGAAATACGATCCAACAATATTCATCTATTTTTTCTCCAGATATAGCATTTTCATATTTTTTCTTATTAAAATTATAAAAGGTTGCAATATATATATTTTTAGGACTATATTTTTTTAATTCATCTACTACTTTATCTATAGTTAACCCACTATCTATTATATCTTCTGTAAGAAGAATATTTTTTCCTTCAATTACAGACGAATTTGTAATACCTTTATAAATGGAATTACCAAACTCAGCATTTGAATCATTTGATAAACTTCTTGTAATGTGTATACACGCTGTTTCCAAATTTTTGATATTTGCTGATAAGATTAAAGATAAAACTGATCCTCCTCTAAAAATTGTGACCAATGTATCAATGTTAATTTTTTTATTTTTTAATTGTGATAAAATATTTTTTGATAATTTTCTTATTTCATTCCAATCAACATTGCGAATTTTATAATTTGTTTGCATAAAACCTCCTTTGTATATAAAATTATTCTATCATACAAAAGAGGAACTATATTGTTACTTTAAATTTTAATTTCACTAATTTCAAAAAAAGGGTATGTTCTTATATCATTTATATCGGAACAATATCCGGTTACATAATAGGTATTATTATTAACATAAATAGAATGCGGAATAAATTTTTTTTGTATTATTTGTTTGTTTTTATTAATGAATAATGTTACTTCTAAATCATTATATATTGCATTTAATAATAAATTATACATTTTTTTACTATCATCTTGAGACATATTACCTTGCTTATGTGAATATAAAACAATAAATCTCATTTTTTCAATAATCAATCCTAAACTATCAAATAATTTTTCATCATCAATTTTATCTTTTAAGGATAAATAAATCTTTTCAAGCGTATTTACCTCACTTATATCAAAATGTATTTTATAGCCACAATTATCTGCCTGATAATGATATCCGCCATATCTTCCTTTTACAACTTCAACATATATACCGACTTTTTCTAATTCTTCCATATAAGTACGAATTTGCCTTGGGGTTACTTCTATTAATTCAGATAATTCTTTAGCAGTATATTTTCTTCCACTACTTAACAATGTTAAAATAGATAAAGTATTACTTATTTTACTCATAATTGCATTTTTTCTTGTTTATTTTCCATTTTTTTCTTTTAAGTAATTTGCAAATTCTGTATAACCTGATTCATCCCAAAATTTCCATCTTTCATCATCTGAAAAGCAAGCGAGAGTTTGTTGTTCTCCTTCAGGGATAAATATTTTATCATATCCCCAACCATTTTCACCTGTTTTTTCTTTAGCAATACTGCCTCTCGTTTTTGAAATAAATACAATAGGATCCTTATTTAATTCTGTATATGCCAAAACCTCTAAAAAGTAAGCACTCCTATCTTCAATGCCTTCCATCAATTTAATAATACCATCTTCTGTTAATGTCTCTTCTACATATTTAGAATATGCTGATGGGAATCCATTTAATGCAGGTATTACTAAACCTGAATCATTTTTTAATGTATCACATTGCAATACATCAGATGCATATTTTGAAGAAAACTTTGCCACTTCTTCTATACTGTTTGATTGAATTTCTGGGCAATCAATCACTTTATTTTCAACTTCTACACCAATCGGTTCTAAAATATTTTTCGCAGTTAATAATTTAAATTTATTACCTGTCATATAAACTATTTTCATTCTATTTCTCCTCCTAATATTTATTATAAATTAGTTTTGTCCATTCAATATCAATATTTTTCATGAACTACTCCTTTTATTAATTATAAAACAAATATACATTTTAAACAATATGGTAATATATTTTTATTAGAATATTTTTTGTTCCAAATTCTCTTTATATTTTTTTGCGATAATTTTGTCAAAATAATTATTATTTTTTCTCAAATATATTGCATCATCTTTTTCTGAACATTTTTCAAACTTATATTTTTACTTTTCATATATGGAGTATATCAACTATTTTCATCAGTTGCCTTAATACTATATATGTTTCAGTCATAATTACCTACTATCTAGAACTTTAATGGGTAATTATATTTTTTCATAAATATTATTTTGATTTAATTATAAAAAGATTAAGATTTATATATTGATAACTAATCTTAATCTTTTATTATTATGAATATATTTTAATTAACTTTTTATCTTGATTATATAGTCGATAAACCATATCATTTAATTTATTTTCAACTATTTTTTTATTATAAGGATAATCATTAACATAATTAACTGGACCATATACAGTTTCATTACCATCTAAATCTATTAATATTACATCACCATTTTTAATATTTACAAGAATATTATCTTCCTTAATGTCTTTTGGAACAATATTATGTGTCATTAAATCATAAACTAAATTATAGCATTTTCTTAAATATTCTTCTAATTCTTGTTTTGTTACAATTTTAGATGCTTTTTCTAAAGATATGTAACCTTCAAAATAGTTCATTTCTATTCCTACTAACAGTCCATTATATGATAAAACACCAGTAATTAAATTACATGATTTGGTTTTTGAAAGTTTATGTAATTCTTTCAATCTTTTATTTGGATTTCTTAAACCAAAATTAGTTATTTTTTCAATTTCAAGCCAACTATCAACTTCTATATCCAAATTACTTATATCTCTTGTTAGATATGTTTCTATAAAATCTTTATAATATATTTTGTATAACTTACCGTTAATTAATGTTGTTATTCCAAATTGACCTTTAGAAAACGGATTGGAATTTAATAAAAGATTTAAAAATTGTTCTTTATTAATATTAATAATTTTCATAATCTTCTCCTTATGTGAACTATTATACACTACTTAATATCTATATTAAATCACTTTTTAGTGATTTTCTACATTTTATTTTACCATTTACAATTATTTTCGTTGCTCGTACTTTCTTAATTAAAGGCATTTTAAAAGGATGATTTTCATCATCCCTTAATCATTTATCAAATTTATTGTCCACCAACACTGTTTGACAAAGAACCAATCAAAGTTCATTTATCACTAGTTTTGGACGTCACCAACACTACTTGACAAAGAACCACTTCTTTTTTTATGCAGTTAATAAACTAATTAGTTCATCATAGCTATTTACAACATCATAATGAATTTTTGGATTTTCCTTTTCTATTAATTCAAAATGTTTTCTTGCACACGCTATTTTTGCTTTTTCTACGTCTCTTAATTGCATTGAAGACATGGAACCTTTAGTTTCAGCAATAAAATATACATATTTAAAATCATCATTATCAAAAACTATAGCCCAATCCGGGTTATAATTTCCAACAGGCGTTGGAATTTTAAATCCATTTGGAAGTTTTGCATATACAGTTACTTGACCGGATTCTAATTTTTTAGCGAATTCAATTTCAATCTTTGAATCTGTAACTAAATAATTATAAATATTTTTTTTAACATCTATAGCATTTGTACCTAATTCACCATTTAAATTATTAATAGTAAATATATCATTACTGAATTTACTTTCAGTCTTATGATATGTAATACCCTCAATTACAGTTGTTGCTTTTTCTTCATTAATTAAATTACATACTTTTCTAATAAACTCTTCTGGATTATTTCTAAACAGATTAAACTTTTCAGCAGATATTTTATATAATATCTCACCTACTGTTTTTCTAGTTAGATTAGTATCTCTAACAATCTCACCAATCAAATCATATTTTACTGATGAATCAGTAAATGAATCAATCTTCTTAACAGTTTGTTTTCCATCAGACATAGCATTACCATCTCTAATTTCGTCTATTGTCATTTTGTCTTGTTGTCCACCAGATGTAATCTTTAATAACATTCTTGCAATATGCAACTTACCATTAATTGCATTTACACACTTTTCTATTAATTCATCTGTATTAAATTCAACTTCATATACTGATTGATAATTAATTTTATTCCATAAATCCCTAAACTCTTGTTTTTCAAAATTAGAGTTTGGAATTAATTTTCTTATATGATTTCTATCTATATCATTAATTAATTTAGTATTATCAGTTTCATATATTTTTCTAACAATATTAGTTAATTCTTCATTAAACTCTGGATAGTCTTCAAATATAATTTCACCAATATCTACTGCATCTTTAAATGATTGTTGAACTTTTCCATTAGAATCAATATATCCACGACTATTTAAACTCATCATGATATTAGCAACATTCATATCAGTCATTTCTAATTTGTTTCCATCTTTATTAACAATTTCAACTTTCTTTTTCAAATATTCAAAAGTAAGTTGTCTAGGTCTATCTCTTAATGATTCAGCAAGTTCTGATTGTAATGATCTTGCGAAACTATCATATGATTCAGAAGCAATAACAGTTAAAGCATTAACTCCAAAGAAGTCTCCTTCTAATTCTGATAAATCCATTCTATTACCAAAATTATCGACACATATACGAAGTCCTCTTCCTATTTCTTGCCTTTTACTTATTTCACTATTTGAATGTTTTAATGTACATATTTGGAAAATGTTTGGATTATCCCAACCTTCTCTTAATGCTGAATGTGAGAAGATAAACCTAACAGGTTCATCTAAAGAAAGTAATCTTTCTTTATCCTTCATAATTAAATCGTAAGCATCCTCATCATCTGATAGATTTGTCTTTTTATCTATCTTTCCATCTATGGCATGACCTTTCTTATCGATTGAAAAGTATCCTTGATGAACTTGTTCTTTATTAAATGAATCTAAATATCTTGTATAATCCGGATCATGTAAATCTCTGTATTCATTAGCTATATTTTGATATTCTTCCTCAAAAACACGTGCATATTTTCCTTTTGTATCTTCTTCTTCATAATCACGATATTTTTTTACCTCATCAATGAAGAATAAAGATAAAACTTTAATTCCTTTTTTAAATAGAAATTTTTCTTTTTCAAAATGTGAGATGATAGTTTCTCTAATTTGCATTCTAACAAATTGATTTTCATCTACATTCCCTATTATTTCTCCGGTTCTTATTTCAGTTCCGTTTATAAATTTAACATTATCATAATCATCTAATCTTCCATCTACTTCAGATACAACGTACCCTTCATACTGAGTTAGCCCACCAGATAAATCTTTTAAATTATCTCCTTGTTTAACTTTAAATAATTTTCTGCTTGTTCCAGTAGATGTTTTATAATCTAATTCCATTATTGCTTCAGGATCCTTATTTGTACTAATATTAACTCTATCAAGATACATATAAGCACCCTCTGATTTATCATGAATAAATTCTAATCCTTTAACATTGATTTTTTTGACAAGTTTTCTATTAAATGCATCTAAAGCATCTAATCTATACATCTTATTATATTCCCTGTCTTTTTTATGAGTAGCGCTATAACGAACAATAAATAATGGATTTAATTTATCAAGCATTTCTTCTGTTTTTCCCATTTTTTGTGGTTCATCTACAATAAGAATTGGATTAACCAATTTTATTACATCAATAGGTCTTCTAGATTGTAATTCATCTAGTTCATCATATATTCTTCTGTTTTTTTCACCAGAAGCATTGAAAGCTTGATAATTCATAATCATAACTTGTATTGATTCATCTGAAGCAAAACTATTTATATTTGCAATATTACTTGAATTGTTTGAGTTATAAACAAAATATCTTATTTTTTTATTGTAAATACTTTGAAAAAATTCTTCAGTTAACTTAAATGACTTTTCTACACCTTCACGAATAGCGATAGAAGGAGTAATAACTATAAATTTTGACCATCCATAATTTTTATTTAACTCATACATTGTTTTGATATAAGTAAATGTTTTACCTGTACCAGTTTCCATTTCAATAGAAAAATTCTTTAAACCTTGATTATCAGTATAGTCCAAATCATTTCTTCTTTGTACTTCTTTAATATTTTTTCTTAATTCATCAGGAGATAAACTAATTTTATTATTACCATATGAAATTATTTCTTCTTCGTGAGCAAATATACCAGTATCTACTATTTGTCTTCCAATTAAATCTCTTCTAAAACCATTTGTTTGTCCTATAAACACATCAACTATACTATTAACAGCATCGTCTTGATAGGACTGATTTTTAAACTTGATTTTCATTTAGTTTACTCCTTTCTATAATACATTGAATTTTGTACCAGCTGATAACCTCTTTAATCTTTCTTCAAAATTAATTTTATCTTGATCAGTTGCAAATGATGAATCTCTAAAGACAACTTGTCTAGGATTTATCTTAGCAATTTCTTCAATAATATCTATACTAACATTATCATCAAAGCAAGCTAATAATTCGCCATCATCTACATCATAAACTTTATTACCACACATATCTTTTTCTTCTATTGGTAAATCTAATTTTAAACCTAAGTTTAATATAACTTGAGTTATTAAATCATCTGGTGTTCTGTCTTCTTTGATATTATCTTCAAATAGTCTAATTTGTTCTTGAGATATTTTATCTGGAGTCATATAGAATTCATCTTTCATATTAGATTCATCTATTTTATAAACTCTAAATCCATAATCTATATCTGCTTTAGTCGACTCTTTAATTCTTTTAGCAGCTCTCCTAATACGGTCTTCACCAACATCACAAATAGTTTTGTAGCCAGCTTTATAGGCATCAGACTTTTCATCGCATTCTTCGTGAACTTGAATCATTATATATTTTCTTTTTCCATTATCATTCGCGTTTAGCTGCATTACTGCTTCAGCAGTTGTTGCACTACCACTGAAAAAATCCAAAATAATTTCATCTTCCTCTGGTTTAGATAGTGTTAGTAGTAATTTTAATAAGCCGACATTTTTAGGAGCTGAAAAAACAAGTTTTCCATCAAAAAGCTCCTTCATATATGTACCAGCAGATGTAGTTTTAAAATCCAACTCATATTTAACTACTTTATTATCAACAATTGCATCATATTTTTTGTTTGTAAGTAAATTCTTTATTCTAATTGTTGTACTCATATTTTTTCCATATACTTTACCATCTTTAAATTCTAGTTCTCCATTTTCATGCATTTCTTTGAATTTTTGCATTGTATATGTATTTTCGACAAAAGAATCATCCCTATATGATACATATCTTGAATATCCAGATGATAGTAATTCCTTATTGGTTTCATTAAGAGAATTTTCTTTTATTAATATAAGTGAATCGTCTTCTTTGCGGTAGTATGCAGTATAATGTTTATCTGAATTGTTATTAGTAACTACATTATTAAAGAAATTCTCACCAACAAGTACTCTTTTACCACTGTTGTGAACAAAGTTTCCATTTTCGTCTTCTTTCATTTCTGAAGCATCTTTTGGAATATTTTCTATAAATTGGCTTGAGTTTGTATCTTTAGCATATACTAAACAGTATTCACAACTAACAGAAACAAATTTGGAATTCTTTCTACCCTTTGGATTGTTTTCTACAGTGAAAGTTGTTACATAATTGTTTTCACCAAATATTTCATCGCAGATTTTTTTCAAATTAAACAATTCATTTTCATCAATACTTATAAAAATAATACCATCTTTTCGTAATAAATTTCTTGCTAATTTTATTCTTGGGTAAATCATTGATAACCAATCGGAATGAAATCTACCATTGGAATTATTATTTGAAACCAATTTACTTCCGTTTTCGTCAACTTGTCCTGAATCAATTAATTCTTGTGATATTGATTTATTAAATTTATCATTATAGATAAAATCATTACCTGTATTATATGGAGGATCAATATATATATATTTTACTTTATTTAAATATGATTCTTGAAGAATTTTTAATGTTTCAAGGTTATCTCCTTCTATATAAATATTTTCCGTTTTATCAAAATCAACAGATTTATCTTTTAATGGTCTAAGCGTTTTTGTCGTCCTAGTATTACCTTCAACTATTGACTGTCTCTTCCCAGGCCATGTTAATTCATATTTTTCTTTCTTATCATCAATTACCACTGATGATAAGCTTTGAATTAAAGAATCAGGATTGATTCTTAATTCACCATTTTCTTCAGTAACAGCTTCTGGAAATCGTTCTTTTATATATTCTAAATTATCTTTAACTATATCTTTTGATTCCATATCTAGTTTATTCATTTAACAATTCCTCCAATTCTTTATTTAATTTTTTTATTTCATGATCTAATTCAATTTGTCTATTAAATTGCTTTTCTCTATCAGCTTGAATTTTCAATTTATTAATCTTACTTTTTAATTCATCTATCTTGTTCTTATTATCTAATATTACATCAATAGAAGAATTATTATCAGTTTCTTTAATTATTTCTTTAATTATATTATTCCAAACATTTTCTAAATTTAATCCATTAAATTGAAAATCAATTTCTTCATTCCAATTTGTATTATATATAGTATCATTTTCAATTAATGCATAACAGTAATCATTATCACAGATTAAATTAAATAATATTTTATATGGTATAGATTTATTTATTACTTTTAATGCACTATTGGGAATATTTTTATTACTTAAATTAATAGTAAATATTTCTATTTCTATAACAATATCTGTTTTAGATAAATTTAGTGTATCCGGTGCTAACTTGTAATCCCATGTTATCTTTTCTATATCATTTACGAAACTATTTTTTATTGTTTCAGACATATTTGTATGTTCATAGAACTTCTTTTTAGCTATAAATCTATTAACTTCACAAGTCTTAGGCAAATTCATATTAAATCACCACCATAAAATCTATTAATTCAAAGTCTTCTAAACCACTAATGTCATTTTTTAACATTGTAGTTCCCCCGGTTCTAAATAAGCTGTCTATATCATTTTCTTCCGTTATATTTACTATAGATGAAATAGCTTGATTTAATAATTCAGAATATTTTGACATATCAGATCCGTCTTTTGTTTCATCATTAAATTGCTCAAAGGCTTCTTTAATAGGTTCTGAGTAACCTTTAGATAATTTTCTTAATATATCTAATGTATTCTTTACATTTAAATGATTAGATAAAATTGTTCCATCTTCTTTAATATAAACAAGATAGAATGGATGTAATTGATTCATATTATCAATATTTACTCCATTATTAATATTTTTTAGAACAAATATAACTCCTTTATCTATTCCTACCGTTGAATCTGCTTTTACTACCGAATGCATTCCATTTGGAACTTTATCAATGTCTGGGTGTTCTTTTATATAATCTAATAAATCCATCCTAAAATCATTTAAACCTAAATCTGTAATTGAAATACCATTATTCATATCTTCTAGATCAACTACTTCTTCTTGTAACTTATGTAATTGTTCTTTACGGTATTCCATGTCATTTGACTCATTAGTAAGAACATTATCTTCACCAGTAGCTGATATATCAGTTATGGCCATTCTTGTCTCAACTCTTGATTTTAAATTAATATAATCATCAAGTGAAATATTAGGCCAGAAGTTAACTAATTGAATAACATCGTTTTGAGAGCCAATTCTATCTATTCGGCCGAATCTTTGAATTATTCTAACTGGATTCCAATGAATATCATAATTTATTAAATAATCACAGTCTTGTAAGTTTTGACCTTCAGATATACAATCAGTTGCAAATAATACTTCTATATCATTATCTACTCCATTATCTAGCAATTCTCTATGTTTAGATAATGGTGAAAAATTAATAAGTATATCATTAAAATCTTTACTAATTGGTAATGTACAATCATTTGTACCAGATCCTGTAACTTTAGCAGAATCGAGATTATAATTTTGTTTTAATTCATACGATAAATTTTTATAAACATAATTAATTGTGTCAGCAAAAGCACTAAATACAATTATTTTTTTATTATCTCCATTAATAGGATGTTCTATTTTATTCTTAATTATTTCCTTTAAGGTAGAAAGTTTTAAATCCTTGTCCGGTGTAATTTTTTGCATTTCATATGATAATTGTTTTAAAATTATTAAATCTGCAGATAAATCTTTTTTCCAACCCAAAGTATTCATATCTTTAAGATCAATTTTAACCTTATTACCTATCATATTCATATCATCACTTATGAATTGTTCAATATCATCATCATCCATATCAACATTAATATTTTGTGTTTCCATTGAATTATAATTATTATTAATTTCAAATTTTTGAATAGCTTCTAATGTTGATTGTATTAAATCAGATATTTTAGTTAAAGTTAATCTAAATGATTCTACTGAAGATTCTAATCTCTTTAGTAGATTAATTCTCATTAATATTTGTAGTGATCTTTCACGATCTCTTTGGTGTAGAGTACTTCTTCCACCACCAACAACATTATCATAAAGTTCTTCATATTTTGTAACTTTATCAGCTAATATATAATCGAATGGTGTATAAACACACATATTTAATTTTTGTAATTCATTAGCTATATCTTTAATAGACATAAAACCTTCAATATCAGTTAATTCAGGTCTCTTATTAATTGGTTTTAATCTAGTTGGAAATTTTCCAATTTCTGATAAATTATAATATCTTTCAATATGTCTTCTAGATCTTGCTATTGTTACACTATCTAGTAATTTAAAGAAATCAAAATTTGAACCCAATTCATCAAGCAATTTCTTACTAGTTCTTTCTTCTGGTGGCAATTTAGACCATTGATTAAAAGTAGTTTGAGCATTTTTTAATATTGTATCAATAGACTTATCAGCTGATATATTTTCATCTATTTCATCTGTATGTCCTTCATATGCTAATGCAAGTTGATTCTTTAAGTCATTGAATCTATTGTTAACTGGTGTCGCAGATAACATTAATACTTTTGTTTTAACACCTGACTTAATAACTTTTTCCATAAGGAAATCATATCTTGTCATTCTATCATTTCTTGCACTGTTATTTCTAAAGTTATGAGATTCATCGATAACTATAAGATCAAAATTAGACCAATTTATTTTTGATAAATCAATACCATTTGAATTACCTTTTCTTCTTCCTAAATCTGTATGATATAAAACTTTATAATTCAATCTATCATCAATTAAAATATTATCTTTGTAAGGATTTAAAAAAGTATTCCAATTATCCGATAATTTTTTGGGACATAAAACTAATATAGATTTATTTCTTTCTTGATAATATTTGATAACTCCTAATGCACTAAATGTTTTTCCTAAACCAACACTATCAGCCAATATACAACCATTATATTTTTCTAATTTATTAATAATTCCCAAGACAGCATCTTTTTGAAAATCATATAAAGAATTCCATATCTTCGATTCTTTAAAACCTGTTTTTTCATTTGCTATATCATCTTCAGATATATCTTGTAAAAATTCATGGAATATATTGTATAAAGTAATGTAATATATAAATTCAGGAGAATTTTCTTTATATAAATCATTTAAATAATTAACAACATCATCTGTAATATCAACTAATTCTTTTTGATTGTTCCACAAATCATTAAAAGAATCTAAATAATATTTTGTATGTTCATAATCATCTATCTCTGTTATTGTGGCAAATATAGAATTATCCTTTGTGTAACCTAAACCAGCAGAATCAAATTTATCAGTATTAATAAATGTTTTATTATCTTCATTAGTTCCATCATTATTTTTTAAATTTATAAATCTTTGTATATAATTAGAACTGATATTAGACTTAAATATTGCTTTTTCTTTTACCCACTTAGCACATTCTTTAGCAATACCTTCTCCATTTAACTCATTTTTTAATTTAACCTCAAATTCAGAACCAAAAATTGACTTTTCTCTATTATTTGTATTTATTTCAAATTCACGAGATTGTTTATCATCATTACTTTTTTTTATAAATGCTGGATCAGTAAATATAAATTTAAATTGAACTAAATTATCTAATTCCTTTTTTAAATATTTATATCCATACATCGAGAATATTGAGGCACATACTTCTAAATCAGCATTCTTATGAATACTTTGTTTTAAATTATCTCCCAATGTTTCAATCTTATTATCAATAATTTTCATGCTTTTACCTCACATTCTCCCACAATTACAATTATACCATAATTTTGTTGAATTTCTTTATAATTCGGTAAAAAAAACGATTATTCATCATCTTCTGAGTAATAATCGTCTTCTTCTAAATCTTCTTCTTCAAAATTCCATGGATCATAATTTCCTTTTTTTACTTCTTCTTTTTGCCAATCTTCTAATCCATAATTATCTAATTCTTCATCGGTATATTCATTATTATCTTTTTCTTGTTCATTCATAAATGAAAATAAACCGAATGCTTGTTGACTTTTCTTTTTATCATTTCCAAACAAATCATCAAATAATCCCATATATATTCCATCCTAAACTATATTTTTTAATTTATCATCTAACAAATCATATCTTAATCCTTCATAATTAAAAATGAAATGATTAAATTCTTCTGAGTTATTTTCTTTAGATGTTATTTCTAATTTTATTTTATGAGGCTTGAAACTTGTCTTATCAGCAATTAAATCTTGTAGATAAGATTGAAGATATCTATTCTTTTTATGATATAAATATATTAATTTATAAATCATAATATCCCTCCTAAATTATTATACCATAAATTCTTTCGTGTTTCTTACAAATAAAAAAAAGAAGATTGAGTAAAAACTCAATCTTAATTATTCTTGTTTTTAATAGCAGCTTGAGCAGCAGCTAATCTAGCAATAGGTACTCTAAATGGACTACAAGATACATAAGTTAAACCTACATTATGGCAGAATTCAACACTTGATGGATCTCCTCCGTGTTCACCACAAATACCTAATTTAATATCAGGTCTAGTTTGTCTACCTAAATCAGCAGCCATCTTAACTAATTTACCAACACCAACTTGATCAAGTTTAGCAAATGGATCATTTTCATAAATCTTTTTGTCATAGTATGCACCTAAGAATTTACCAGCATCATCTCTTGAGAAACCAAATGTCATTTGTGTTAAATCATTTGTTCCAAATGAGAAGAATTCAGCTTCTTTTGCAATCTCATCAGCAGTTAATGCAGCTCTTGGTATTTCAATCATAGTTCCAACATGATATTCAAGTGGGAAATTAGCTTCCTTAATTACTTCATCAGCAGTTTCGCAAACTACACCCTTAACATACTTAAGTTCTTTTACTTCACCAACAAGTGGTATCATAATTTCAGGAACAATATTAATACCCTTACGTTTTGAAACATTTATAGCCGCCTTAATAACAGCTCTTGTTTGCATTCTTGCAATTTCAGGGAATGTAACAGCAAGTCTACATCCACGATGTCCCATCATAGGATTGAACTCATGTAATGAAGCAATAATTGCTTTAATTTGTTCTACTGTTTTACCTTGTGTTTTTGCAAGTAATTCAATATCTTTTTCTTCAGTTGGTACGAATTCATGTAGAGGTGGATCTAGATAACGAATAGTAACGCCATATCCTTCCATAGCCTCATATAATTTTTCAAAGTCACCTTGTTGCATTGGTTCAATTTTAGCAAGAGCAGCTTCTCTTTCTTCAACAGTATCAGAACATATCATTTCACGAATAGCTGCGATTCTATCCTCAGCAAAGAACATATGTTCAGTACGGCAAAGACCAATACCTTCAGCACCCAATTCACGAGCCTTAATTGCATCTTTAGGTGTATCAGCATTTGTACGAACTTTTAAAGTACGATACTTATCAGCCCATTCCATAATACGACCAAACTCACCAGTAATAGTTGCATCAACTGTAGGAATAATTCCTTCATAAATGCATCCAGTTGAACCATCAATAGATATCTCTGATCCTTCTGTAAATGTCTTACCAGCTAATGTAAATTTCTTATTTTCTTCATCCATAATAATTTCAGAGCATCCAGATACACAGCAAGTTCCCATTCCACGAGCTACAACAGCAGCATGGCTTGTCATACCACCACGAACAGTTAAAATACCTTGAGCAGCCTTCATTCCTTCAATATCTTCTGGAGAAGTTTCAAGTCTAACTAGAACAACTTTCTCTTTACGAGCAGCCCATTCCTTAGCATCCTCAGCAGTAAATACAACTTTACCACAAGCAGCACCTGGAGAAGCCGCTAATGCTTTAGCAAGAGGTTCAGCTTTCTTTAAAGCATTTGCATCAAATTGTGGGTGTAATAATGTATCAAGATTACGAGGATCAATCATCATTACAGCCTCTTTATCAGTAATCATTCCTTCATCAACTAAATCACAAGCAATCTTAAGGGCAGCTCTAGCTGTTCTCTTACCATTTCTTGTTTGTAGCATATAAAGTTTCTTGTTTTCAATAGTAAATTCCATATCTTGCATATCATGATAATGATTTTCAAGTGTATTACATATTTCACAAAATTGTTTATAAACTTCTGGCATTACTTCTTCTAAATGGGCGATTGGCTGTGGAGTTCTAACACCAGCAACAACATCTTCTCCTTGTGCATTCATTAAGAATTCACCCATTAAATGTTTTTCACCGGTAGCAGGATCACGAGTAAACGCAACACCTGTTCCACTTGTTTCTCCCATATTACCAAATGCCATCATTTGTACGTTTACAGCAGTTCCCCAAGAATAAGGAATATCGTTATCACGACGATAAACGTTAGCACGTGGATTATCCCAAGAACGGAATACAGCCTTTATAGCTCCCATTAATTGTTCTGTTGGGTTAGTTGGGAAATCTTCACCAATTTTATCTTTATATTCTGCCTTAAACTCATTAGCTAATTCTTTTAAATCATCAGCTGTTAATTCAACATCAAGTTTAACGCCTTTTTCTTCTTTCATTTTATCAATTAGTTGTTCGAAATATTTTTTACCAACTTCCATAACAACATCTGAGTACATTTGTATAAATCTACGATAGCAATCCCAAGCCCAACGTGGATTTCCACTTTTCCTTGCTAGTGTTTCAACAACTTCTTCATTTAAACCTAAATTAAGAATTGTATCCATCATACCTGGCATTGAAGCTCTTGCGCCCGATCTAACTGATACTAGTAATGGATTTTCTTTATCACCAAATTTCTTTCCTGTGATTTCTTCCATTTTTGCAATGTATTCAAATATTTCATCTTGGATATCTTTATTAATTTGTTTTCCATCTTCATAATATTGAGTACATGCTTCTGTTGTAATTGTGAAACCTTGTGGTACAGGCATTCCTAGTCTTGTCATTTCTGCAAGGTTAGCGCCCTTACCGCCAAGAAGGTTTCTCATTGTAGCATCACCTTCACTAAAAAGGTATACATACTTTTTCTTTTCCATATAATCCTCCTTAACTATAATATTATAACATTACTAATTTTTTTTAACAAGATTTTTTTAATTATTATAAGAAAAAAGTAGAACTTTCATTCTACTTAATAATACATTTTATTTTTCTTAAAGAATGCATAACATCCAATAGCAAGTAATGTTCCAGCTATTACTATAACAATAGTTGAATTAACACCTGTTTCTGGATTACCACATTTTTCCTCATAAACAGCCTTTGTTACAACATTACCATTGTTATCATAGTATTTACCATCTTTAATTTTGCATTTTGGTGTTTCTGCGCCACATAATCTTTCATACTCGCTTTTTGTAACAACATTACCATTATTATCATAATATTTGTTATTTTTATATTCACATTTTGGATTTTCAACAACTGTTCCACCATCAGTTACTCTAATTGTAATACAATAGCCATCTGGATTAGAAATATTTACTGGGTTACTTCCATCAGCATTTGTACTTATAAATACTTCATCCATTCTTATATGAATAAGATCTCCAGCTTGAACATTATTTTTTACTTTGTATTTAATATACAATACTTCAACATTTCCTGATCTACCATTTGTACTTTTCATTGCAAAACCAGGTTGATTATTAAATGATGTATATGGATTATTATCAGCACCAAAACCAACAAAATTACTTAACGTATCATAATCAATTACTTCAATTTTATCATTATCAAATCTGTAATTGGTTGCTTTTACATATTTTAAATCATTTGCATCTTTGATTACTAATCTTACCTCAAACTCTTCTCCTTTTTTAACAGTTGTTGGATAATTAGTAAATTCAACCGAAGCAGCATTTACTGTTCCTAATAAAAGGAAACAAACTATACTAAATAATATATTTTTTATTCTCATATCCTTCTCCTACTTTCTATATATAATATAGCAAAATTATTTATATTTGTAAATATCATTTTTTGCTAAATGTAAACTATGAGACAAGTAATTCTAAACGGAACCAATTATTTTTATTATAAGAAAGTGTATATTCTTTATCTTTTATCTTAAACTTTGAAGGTAATTCTTTTAAGAATACATCTTTTAACTCTCCATAGTCATCAATTCCATTTAAACTCTTTGTTCTTACATAAAATATATATCTACCTTTTTCTAAATCAGTTAAATCAATACTTGCTGTAAACCAAGCATATATTCTTGAATATCCATCATCAACATTAAGTTTTATTTGACTACCCTTAATACTACCTATTTCATAAGTATATCTCTTTTCAGTATCAATATTTTCTAAAACCAAATATCTATTTACTTCATTCTTATAGTCACCATTTATATTAAATGAATAACCTGTTATATTAAGAGTATTAACAAAATCAATTTTACTTATACTATTATACATGTTTGACGAATGCTTAGTATCACCACTTGCAATTAAACCATTTTCTCTTATTATTAATTCAAGTGGAAATTCTCTTTCATAATTATTATTTCTAAAATAATAACCTCTTCCTTCATCATCATATGCTTTTTTCGTTATATCAAGTAAAAACATATTTCTAAATAAGTTTACACATTCATAATTATCTTTTCTAGCACTTATATAAATAACATATTCACCCCTCGGTAAATCCTTTAAATTAATACTATCCTTAAACCAAATATTATCATATTTATTTTTATTATCTTTATAAGTTCTTGAATAACTATTTGATATAAATTGTTTTAAATCAAAGGCATATTCATTAGTACTATTTTTATCTTTAAATATTAAATTATACTCAAGTTTACCAACATTATCTATTCCAATTATTGCCAAATAACCACTTACATCTAAACTCCCGGTTTTAGCATTATAATTCATTTGCTCTAAATAAAACGCTCCATCTTTTTTTGTATATTCTTTTACATAAACTTTTGTGCTTTTACTTACTTTATGACCAAATGTATCTTCAACTGCTATTGTAATTTCATAAATTCCTTCTTTATTATAATCAATATCTCCATCAATTTTAATTTTATCTACAATATTTCCATCTTCATTATCAATTGCTTTTACATATTTTTTTATATCAATTGGATTTCCGACTTTAGTTTTTAAAGAAGCAACATATAATTTTGGTTCTAAATCTTTAACAACAGTAACATTTATTGTTTTAGTAACTTTGATACCTTTACTATTAATTACTTCGTATGTTACTTTATATGTTCCAACCGTATTAACATCAACTTCATTTAAAATAACTTTAATATTTGAATTTATATTTCCATCAACACTATCATAAGCATTTACATAATCTAAAGCTATAAATCTCTTACCCTGTGATATAGTAACATCATTTGCATTTATTACAGGAATGCTATCACCAACAACTGTAATTTTTATTTGTTTTATATTAGTAAATCTTGATGAATCTGTTACTTTATAAGTAATTATATATTCACCTGCTTTTGATGTATCAACATTTCCATCAACAATTAATTGATCGGTTATATCACCATCTTCTTTATCAATTGCTTTTACATTTTTTAATATATCAAATGCATCATTTAAATAAATTGTTTTACTTTCAATTCCTTCAATTTCTGGTTTATTGTTTTCAACATAAAAATCACGTGCTAAAACATAACCATAACTATTATCGAATAGATATTCATTCTTATTAGGTGAAACAACTCTATCTTCAGTAAGTGCGACTTCTGTATAAACTTTATACCAAAGATTACCTTTTTGATCTTCTACTTCCTCAGTTACAATCAAACTCATATTCGCTGTTTTATATTTATATTTTTCATTTTGTAATTTATATATTACAGTACTTTCTTTATTCGGTTCTTTATATACAGATACACTTTCATTTGTTAATTTAATACCAATTGTATTTTTATTATAATCAAGTCCACCATAATTATCATCGTTATAATAAGCTAGTCTTGCTTGTTTTTCTCCCCAATATGGATCAGATGCATAATTAACATTCATACCGCTTCCTTTGTTTCCGAGAAATGCTCCCATATAATATGCATATGTTGGTATTCCATAAGCACTTACATAGTTTTTAGCGTGATTTGCAATTGCTTCTTCTAAATCTTTATATGAAGTCGCGCAAGTAAATACACAGCTATCATAAGCATTATGTCCAAATGGATTATTTTTAGCAATAGCAAGTTCACTTGTTCCCATTCCGCCTTCTAACATTGCTGTTACAAATATACTAAATGCATTTACGCCATAACTATTTGCAACATTTATAAAGCTTTCACCTTTATTATATAAGGTTGATATTCCCCTTCGGTCAATTCCTGCTATAAAATTACCATTATCATCTACATATTTTACGTTTGGATCAGGTAATCTTGTATACCCATTACTTGCAACAATTCTATTAAAATCATCAGCTGTATATCCTGTTATAGAATGCATTGGTAAATATTGATAATATGAAAAGTATGGTTTATTTTTATTTACTGCTTTTTCGTTATTATTATTTCTATAATCTTCTAATAAATCATAAATTGTTTTATAAAAATAGTTTCCATCAAAACTATAATATTTTTGATTCTTTTCTAAAATATTTTTAACAGCACTATAATATGATAAATTAATTGTAATTGTACTTGTTCCATATGTTCTATAAGTATGATAAAAATATTTATTATCTGTTTTATAATATGTTCTTATATTTATTTGTGACTTCACACTCAAATATGTTTCTTCCTTATTCTGAGCTAAATATCTTGTTGTTCCATTATAATCAATTTTATACCATTTATATGTTCCATCATCTATTACATCGGTATATTTATATGTTCCTCTTGGAGCATTACCATACGATGGTGAAGTACTACTTGGTCCACCTCTTAATGTTAATACATCAATTTTAGGTGATACTGTATTTTCATATAAATCAACTATTGGTACAATTTTTACGTATTTACTTCTTACATAACCTATCACACCACTTATTTTTATTTTAACCATATCATAAGTTTCATCATAATCAATAAAGGCAGCATCTCCGCCCCAATCTCCAGATATGTATGTATATCTATATTTCCCATTTTTATAATCATTTACATTTTCATATACATAAGTTAATCCACCATATCCATCGCTTGTTAAGGTTTTAGAAAATCCATCAAGATTAGCAAAGGCATATTTAGCATTTATTAACTTATCATTTTTATATATAACTGTTACACTTCTTTCATCTGTTTTATAATTATACATTTCTGTTTTTGCTTCATTATAATCTGTATAACACTTTATTACTGTTTCATTTTTAAAACTATCTCTTAATCTTAATTCATATCCACCACAAACATCTGCTTTAATATTAAAAGCAGTTAATGACAAAAATATTAAAATGTAAGCGACAATTTTCTTCATATTTTTTACCTTCTACTTTATTATAGCATTATTTCCTCTTAATGTAAATTGTAAAATTAAAAAGATAGGATTTAGTCCTATCATATTTGTTTTAAAGTTACTTTAGATTGGTTAGCTGTTGATGCTGTTACTTTCATAGCTTCAGCAATAGATTGTGTATCAGTTGTATAACCAAGTATTACATATGCAGATGGATCTGTTAAAGCACCATTAAACATACCAGAATAACTAGTTGTACCTGCATTCATTATATTTATTTGTGTTTGAAGCTTTAAGCAATTATAAAACATACTACTCATTTTTGTTACATTCGAAGTATTAAAACTACTTAAATCTAAGCTTGTTAAGGATGAACAATCACAAAACATACTACTCATATTTGTTACATTCGAAGTATTAAAACCACATAGATTTAAAGTTGTTAAGGATGAACAACCCAAAAACATAAAACTCATATTTGTTACATTCGAAGTATTAAAACTACTTAAATCTAAGCTTGTTAAGGATGAACAACCCAAAAACATCAAACTCATATTTGTTACACTTGATGTATTAAAATTACTTAAGTCTAAACTTGTTATGGATGAACAACCAGAAAACATCAAACTCATATTTGTTACACTTGATGTATTAAAACTTTTTAAATTCAATTCGCTAATACCTATACACTTATAAAATAATCCCTCTAAATTCTCAACATTAATTGTATTAAAATTACTTAAATTCAAACTGATTAGAGTATTATTTTTTGCAAACATATATTTCATATTTACTACATTTTTAGTATTAAATGAGCTAAGGTTTAGTTCGGTCAGTGATGAGTAGTAATGTCCAAAGATTATATCAGCACCGCTTGAAGATGCACTAAGCAATTTTGTTTTAATATCATTCCTTTTATTATTTAAAAATGATGGTTTAACATTTTTAATACTTGATGTTAAAGTAACAACATTACTCCAATCTCCAGGCATGATTGGTAAAAACATATAACTCATATTAGTTACTTTCGAAGTATTAAAGTTATCATTATAATTTATATTTACTAAATTATTAAACCCAGCAAAGAATAAAGAACAATCTTGGGGTGCAAAAATTGGTGCTCCACTTACTATATATAAATTATATAATGCATGATAAATAGGGTTATTATTTTCATCAATACCAACTTGAAAATTTAATCCACTATCTATTAAATAACCATATACTTTCTTTTTACTTCCATCACTTGTTACATCAAAACATAAATTTTCTTCTGTACAACTACTTGGTAAATTACTTAAATCACTTCCGAAATTAATAGTTCTTATATATGGTCTATAATTATCTTTCCAAAAATACATTCTATCAGAACTTGTAACGCCATTACCATTCTTCATCGTTGCATATTCACTTATTTGAACTGCACTTACCCTGATATTTGCTTCTATATTATCTACATTTATAAACTTACTATCTTCTATATCATCTA
>UMJX01012920.1_pt1 | contig 56927 bp, 65 predicted proteins | sample 1966131 | NCBI WGS metagenome assembly UMJX01 (sample SAMEA4836162, study PRJEB28245) | human gut metagenome | biome: gut microbiome; material: fecal sample | place: Denmark | collected 2008 | reverse complement strand
AACCTTGCTGGGTTAGGCACGCCAATTCCGAAATTTCTTGTAAATGTAGTTCACAGACTTAAAAATACAGTCGAAAGCAAGACAGATTCAGAAACAAATAAAAAAGAATAGCGTAAATAAATCGCCCCTCGAGTACCAAATCGGTATCCGAGGGGCTTTGCTGTATTTGCATAAAATTACACTTAGAAAGTATAAAGTATAAGATAAGCAAAATCGTTTTACAATTGAGTATATCCTGCATAGTCTTTGCATATTCTTTTCACAATATAATACAGTTAAAAGCAATGTTTTACGGGAAACAGGCAAAAAGAAAAACCGCACCCAAACACCTAAAAACGGCTTGGTTATGCGGTTCTTGCTTTGGAGCTGGTGAACAGACTTGAACTGTCGACCTACTGATTACGAATCAGTTGCGCTACCAACTGCGCCACACCAGCAAAATGTGAATACTTAACTATTATACAACCGAAATTTAAAAAATTCAAGACCTGAGGGAGAATATTAGAAATAATATTTACAGTGATTTATATTCACATTTGTGGAAATTAAAACTACTTTGTATTATAATAAAAATATATGAAAAAATATTAATAATTCATTTATGATTTATATACAAAGGATGTGTAAAATTGACTAATCACGAAAGAAAAAACAATTCTTTTGCGCTAAGACTTAAATTGCATCGTGAGATTTGCCATCTTACTCAGCAGCAGGTTGCCGATATTTTAAATATTAACAGAACCACATACACAAAGTACGAAACTGGCGTTTCTGAGCCGAGCCATGAGGTTCTCGGCAAAATTGTTTCTATCTTTGGCGTTGATTACAACACGCTCCTCGGCAAGGGCAAGCTTACTCCGGTGGTTCAGGATCCGTTTGATAACGAGTTTAGGCTCAATAATCTTTCAAATGATGAAAAGATGCTTGTGATTGCGTACAGGGTAATGTCTGATGAAGACAAGAAAAGTATCCTTGACAGCATAAAAGAAAGGGTAAAGAGAGAAAAGGCAAAAGGTTCTGATGAAAATTCCGATTAATCTTTGAGCTTTTGCTGATTTTTTGGTGGGCAAACAGCTAAAATACTAAGTTTTTTGCAAATTTTTCTTTACATTTAATTTCCTTTGTGTTATAATCAATTTGTTGACCACTGCCTCGGAACAAGGGTTAAGCCGATAATTCGGATTTTCACAGCCTTACTCTGGGACGGTTGGCTAAAATTTTTACAAAGGTGGAAACGCAAATGTTAAAAGAAGAAAAGCAGGCTATCATGGCCGAGTACGCTACTCACGAAGGCGACACAGGTTCTCCTGAGGTACAGATTGCTCTCCTTACAAAGAGAATTAATGACCTTACAGAGCACCTCAAGGTTCATAAGAAAGACCATCACAGCAGAAGAGGTCTTCTTAAGATGGTTGGTCAGAGAAGAAGCCTTCTCAACTACCTCATTAAGGTAGACATTGAGAGATACCGTTCTATCATTGCTAGACTTGGTATCCGTAAGTAATTTTGCAAATCAGGGCAAGCGCAAGCTTGCCCTAAATTCCGTTTTTGCGTAAATTTTCTCAGCTGTATTTTAGCGGTAAAACGGGTAAAAAATCGTAAAAAAAACTTATTTTGGAGTTCTTTGTCTGAAGTTGTGGCTAAGGTTTAGAACTCGTTAATAGTTATTTTAAGTCAAAACTTACTTAGTAAAGTGCTGTAAACGGCGACACCTCATCTGTCATTTTCTACGGAAAATGACATCTTCCACTCGAGTGGAAGGCTTAAAGTATGTTAAGCTTTTAAATAGCGTTATTACAGAATAATTTTTTATCGGTTTTATTGCTAAAACAGCGTGAAAATCCGCAAGATGTTTATTACAGAAATCGTATGATTTCAGAAAGGATTTTTACAATGAACAGATTAATGACATTCGATAAATACAGAGTGTTTGAAACAGAATTTGCCGGCAGGCCTTTAAAGGTTGAAACAGGCAAAATGACACAGCTTGCAAACGGTGCTTGCCTTGTGCATTATGGCGACACAACAGTTCATGTTGCTGTTACAGCATCTCCAAAGCCAAGAGAGGGCGTAGATTTCTTCCCACTCTCAGTTGACTATGAAGAAAAAATGTATGCAGTAGGCAAAATTCCCGGCGCTTACTTAAAGCGTGAGGGCAGACCGTCTGAAAAGGCTATCCTTACAAGCCGAGTAATTGACCGTCCTATCCGTCCGCTTTTTGACAAGAGTATGAGAAACGATGTTTCTATCGTTTGTACTGTAATGAGCGTTGATATGGACTGCTCACCTGAAATTACAGCTATGATTGGTGCGTCAATCGCAATTTCAATTTCTGATGTTCCGTGGAACGGCCCTATTTCGGGATGTTCTGTTGGTATGATTGACGGCGAGTATATCATTAACCCGACAGAGGCACAGAGAGCTGTTTCTAAGATGGCTACTACTGTTGCGTCAACAAGCACAAGAATTGCTATGATTGAGGCAGGTGCAGACTGCGTTACAGATGATGAAATGTATAACGCAATTATGGCAGGCCACGAGGCAAACCAGAAGATTATTAAGTTTATTGAGGATATCAAGGCAGAAATCGGCAAGCCTAAGTTTGAGTTTGCAAGCCTTGAGCCTGACCACGATATGTTTGAGGCAATCAAGGCATTTGCTGAGGAAGATGTAAAGGTTGCTCTTGATACCGATGACAAGACAGTTCGTGACGAGAGATTAAAGCCTATTTACGAGGCTGTTCACGCAAAATTTGACGAGATTTATCCTGACAGTGAGGCTCTTATTGACGAGTGCCTTTACAAGACACAGAAGTTCATCGTTCGCCGTTGGCTGCTTGATGAGCAAAAGCGTGTTGACGGCAGAGGTATGGACGATATTCGTCCGCTCGCATCAGAAGTTTCTGTACTTCCGAGAGTTCACGGTTCGGGTTTGTTTACAAGAGGACAGACACAGGTTCTTACAATCGCTACTCTCGGCCCTGTATCTGACAAGCAGTTGCTTGACGGTATTGACGGAGAAACAGAGAAGCGTTACATTCACCACTATAACTTCCCGAGCTACTCAGTTGGCGAAACAAAGCCAAGCAGAGGTCCGGGCAGAAGAGAAATCGGTCACGGCGCACTTGCAGAGCGTGCTCTCGTTCCTGTTATTCCTCCTGTTGAGGAGTTCCCATATGCATTAAGACTTGTATCTGAGGTACTTTCTTCAAACGGTTCAACTTCGCAGGGTTCTATCTGCGGTTCTACACTTGCACTTATGGACGCAGGTGTTCCGATTAAAGCTCCTGTTGCAGGTATTTCTTGCGGTCTTATCACAGAGGGCGAGCGTTGGATGACAATGGTTGACATTCAGGGCCTTGAGGACTTCTTTGGCGATATGGACTTTAAGGTTGCAGGTACACACGATGGCATTACAGCTATTCAGATGGACCTTAAAATCAGCGGTCTTACACCTGAAATGATTAAAGAGGCTCTTGCAAAAACACACAAGGCTCGTAACTACATTCTTGACGAGGTTATGCTCAAGGCTATCCCAGAGCCAAGAAAAGAGCTTTCACCATATGCTCCTAAGATGTATACAACTACAATCCCTGCCGAGAAAATCAGCGAGGTTATCGGTAAGAGCGGTAAGGTTATCAAAGAAATTCAGGCTGAGTGCGAAGTTAAGGTTGACATTGAGGAAGACGGCGATTACGGCAAGGTGTTCGTATCGGGCATTGACGCTGACAAGTGCAACAGAGCTATTGAGATTATCAAGACTATTGCTATTGATCCGGAGCCGGGCGCAATGTACCTCGGCAAGGTAACAAGACTTATGGACTTTGGCGCATTCGTTGAGATTGCACCTGGCAAAGAGGGACTTGTTCACATTTCACAGCTCGATGTAAAGCGTGTTGACAAGGTAACTGATGTTGTCAATGTTGGCGATGTGATTCGTGTAAAAGTAATGGAAATTGACGAAAAGGGCAGACTTAACCTTTCTCGCCGTCAGGTTCTTATAGATGTAGACGGACTTACTCCTGAGAACGATGTAGATACAGAGAGAAAGCCACGCCCACGCAGACCTTTTAACGATAGAAGAAACAACGGCAGAAGATAATTTGCTGAAATAAAAATAATTATAAAAACTCCGCTTTGGTAATACAGAGCGGAGTTTTAGTATGGTATAAATTTTAGCTTACTAAATCTAAAATTTAGGTCAACCCTTTTTAAAGGGTTGCGGGTTTGGGCAGAGCCATAAAATAATAAAAACACACTGATTTGAAATATAAGTAAACAGTAATAATTATATCATAGAAAAACCAAACTTTAGACTACTCAAGACTTTAGCAGAAAATAAAAGTCAAGATTACTGAGTGGCTGAGAGTAAGAAAGTTACACTTGAGCAGTCTTAGAGAAAAATATTCTAAAGGACACAATAAGTTTGCGAGTGTTGCTGATTTGCCCTTGAAAAGTGGCGAATTAGTAGTTTAGTAGCGTGCTTTTTCTTTGTTGCTGTCGCAATTTTATGGATTTCGCCGTTATGTTTAAAGCGCCAAACGGCAAGCCGTTTAGCTATTAAAATTTGCGGTAACATAAAGTATTTGTGGGCGTTGCCCACAAATACAACCTTGAAAGGGCTGACCAAACTTTTATATTCGGGACAGAAAGTTTAGCATTTGTCTAACTTTGTTGCCCGACCGAAAATAATTTAACCTAAAAATGCACCGAAAGCATTATGCTTAGCGGTGCATTTTCTTTAATATTAAATTATCCCACGCTATATATTTCCAAGCTGTCTATTTTGCCTGAAAGGTAGCGCTGAATTTCTGTTACATTATTAACTGAAATTGTTTCGGAATAGTGGGTTACAGCCGAATTTTTATACTGAAAATCATTAAATTCAACATTGCCTGCTGTGAAATTCTGCAACAGTGTTACATCGTTAATATCTACCTTGTTGTCAAGATTAATGTCGCCTGCAATCAAATCGTCAATATTAGTATAGGTTTGCTCCATATCCGGCGACTGTGTGTTGAGGTCTACAAACTTAATTGTGTTGTTGCTTGCGTATTTTTCGGCGGCGGTTGATGAGTAGCCGTTAATTACATAGTTCGGATTTTTTATAATTGAATAATTCTTATTGCTGAGCGCATAATTCAAATATCCAATCGCACTATTTCCTATGTATTCAACATTTTTGCCGATTAATATTTTTTCAAAACTACAGCCTATGAAAGCAAAATCATCAATATATTTTACGCTTTCGGGCAGGTTGATTTCTGTAAGTGCTTCGCAGCTTTCAAAAGCATTTTTGCCGATTTTTTCTACATTATTTCCGAGCTTTACAGTCTTGAGATTATACCTATAATTTGCAAACCTATCGGGAATTTCTTTAATACCGTTTCCGATTACAAGGTTCTCAAGGTTGAATACCTGTTTTATTGATACATTTTCAAGCGTAACAAGACTGTCGGGGAAAATGAGCGTTTTAATGTTGCTTGTGTCGGTTGAATTTAAGAAAGTTTCGGAAAGTTCGGTTACAGGCTGTCCGAGATATTCTGACGGAATTTCAAATGTTTCGGACGGTGTGTAGTTAATTGAAATAAGAATTAGCGACTTATCCTTAAGATTAACTCTGTAATTGTAGTTATTGTCTTTGTCGACATAATCAATATTCAAAAGTACAAAATTGTTATCCGTCAAAGAATTCTTATCAACATAGTAGTATTTATCGGATTTGGTCAGCTTAACGGTTTCGGAAGTACAACTTGTTACTGTGTGGAGCAAAGAGGAAACTCTGATAAAATCGTCCTGCATTTCAACAAAAATATCACTGTTGGCTGGTGTTGGGAAAAAGTAAAGATTGCTCGTCTTAGAGTTTGCATTGTCAAATACCGACAATCCGTTTGTTGCGTAAACCCTATTGTTGCTTAGATTGCAGTAGGAGAAAATCGACTGAATTGCAAAAGCTAATTCACCTGCGTATTGACCGTATATTGTGCAGTTTTCAACATTGCAGTATGACGCAACCGAGTACCAAAACTCGCCGCTGATTGCGCCCGAAGACTGGGTGCTTGAGTAGTAATCGTAATTTACCACGCTGTTTTTAACGGTGCAGTTTAGTATTGTAGCATATTGAGCATATGCACTGAGAATGCCGCTCCTGCTTGCAGGTGCAACATCCGCATTTTCTATTGTAAGGTCTGTTATCTTTGCACTTTGCAATGAACCAAACAAGCCGCTCATTGTATTTCCGTAAGCACTAACAGAACTGATTTTTATGTTTTTTATTGTGTGGTTATTGCCAAAAAATGTTGAACTGAAGTTTCCGTCGGAATTGCAGATAGGGAATACCTCTTTGCCGTAATCGGCAAAATCAAGGTCAGCGTTCAGACTTATTTTTTGCGGAATGTATCCCGAACGATTACTGATTTCAACCAATTTTAGATAATCGTCAATATTGTTTATCTCATACGGAGTGTCAATAGCTTTTTCGTAATAATACTTTAAAAGAATAACAGCGTTATTAATATCCTGAACCGAGCAGGCAGTGTCGGTCAAAAGCGCCTTAGATGCTGTAATCTGATTGTTGAGCAGCTGAGCGTATTCCTCATATTTGATTTTGTCTTTGTCTATGTTTTCTGCATCTGTAATTGCAGATTTTAGCTTGTTGATTGTTTCGCTGTTATCGGTATATGAAGTAAATGCTTTTATGGACGCATAAGCCCTTGTTCGTTTTTGTTGTGTAATCACATCCTGCCATTTTCCCGAACTGAGAACATAGCCGCTTTTTTCTTTGCTTAATTCGCCCACACACTCCGAGCTTGAAAAAGACATAAAACTGGAATCGTTATTAGCCTCAATAACAACAGAGAATTTCTGACCTGAGGCGAGGTAAACATTATCCTTTACATCAAGGTAGTGGATACCGTTGTTGTTGATTTTTCCGCTGAATGTGGAGAGCAGCTTGCCGTCTTTTGGATTTGTAAAATCAGCGTCAAGTGCATAGACCGAGGCTGTATAATCGTAAGCGCCTATTGTCTTAAAGCTGATTTGCTTTAACTGCTCATCGGACTCGGCGGTGAATACATTTGCCGCACCGTTATAATTGTAACCAAGACCGTCGGTTACAATGCAGTTTTGATATTCGTTGTCGTATGCTTCATTTCCCTGCATTATGTACTGAGCAAAGCTGATGTTTGCGGTATCGTAAGAAATCCAGACATAGCCGTCATCTCCGTAGCGGTCGCCCCAACTGTTTTTGCAAAGCCATGCGCCATCATTTTTCGGCTTAACCTTTCCCGTAAAATTATCTTTGCTGTAATTATCATCCCATCCAACAATTACAATTAAATGTGAATCGCCTGTTGGAATACAGGTATCGTCACTGTAATAGTTTGCAAAATCAGATGAATAGCATTCATTTATGCTTGGATAGTGAACGGTAATTGCACCGCCGCCCATTATTTTAGATTTTAATGTATCTCGGTCGTTGCTGAGTTCGCTATAATCCTTTAGCCTGTAATCGGAGTAATGTCTTAAAGTATCCGAAAATCCGTCTTTAATTCTGTCATACGGGCAAAGACTTTGCGGATATGTACCGTAACCCGAATTTAAGGAAATGGCAAGCGTTTCCGAAACTCCGCCATTGCTGCCCTTTGATGCATCGTTTATATAATCATTATAAAAAGGCGACTCCTTGTCAACTGTTCCGGAGTGAATGTACCACACCAAGCCTGCCTCCGAAAGGTCGAGCTTTTCGTTCGGGTTTTCGCCAATCTTATTTCTGAGTTCGCTTTGCGAAAGTATGCTCGACTCCATAGACGCCACAGAGGCAAATGCCCAGCAATAGCCCTCAGAGCCTTGGTTTTTCACCTTTGACACCCTGCCGTAATCTCTCAAGTCGTAAGATTTCGGAAGATTGTTTTTTGCATTTCCTGTATCGTCATTAAGCTCTTCAAGCGGAATTTCGTTTTTGCTTTCGTCATACAAAACCTTTTTGCCGTCCTTAATCTTTTCGTAAATCGCCTTTACGGAGTCGGTGTAATCGCTAATAGTGGCGGCTGAAAACACTGTTGAACAGCAGCCTGCCGTAATGAGTGCCGACAGCAGAACGGATATATATTTAATTGACCTTTTCATTTTATTCTCCTTTGCGTTATATTTTGATAATTATAACATTAATTTTTCTTATTTACAATGTATTTTGAACAAATGCTAATACAAAATAAGAATGGTTTGTTTTTTGTTATAATTCAATATGCAATTAATACAATAACGAAATAATGACAAAATTAAAAATGTAAATATAATATTGATATTTATGTTTTTGTATGATATAATAAATAAAAAAAGTTAGTTATAACTAACTCAAAAAAGGGGTAATGATATGAAGCCGGATTATAAAAATTGGGTGCCGAAATATATGGTAAACAGCTTGATAGCAGGTACGATTGTGATAGCAGTACTGTTTGTAATATTCGGTGTGATAGGTGTAGGATTAAGCGGTGCGCTGAGGTGGATAATATTTGCGTCGCTTTTGCTCGCTCTGCTGATTGTCGGTGCTTTTCTTAAATGGAGTATAATGGCATACAGAGCTTTCTCCTATAACGGTACTCGACAGCTTTCAAAGCAGATTATTGAGGGAACGGCAAATTACATAAAGCTGCCCGACAGCGGTACAGGTCTTGATGTTGGCTGTGGCAGCGGCGCTTTAACTATTGCATGTGCAAAGAAGAACCCAAACGCTAAAATGATTGGCGTTGACAGATGGGGAAAAGAGTACTCTGATTTTAGTAATATGCTTTGCTGTAAAAATGCAGAGGCAGAGGGAGTTAAAAACATTGAATTTATTAAGGGCGATGCTTGCAAGCTCGATTTTAAGGACGAGAGCTTTGATGCGGTAACAAGCAACTATGTTTATCATAATGTGACAGGAGTCGATAAGCAAAAGCTGCTGCTTGAAACGCTGAGAGTGCTTAAAAAAGGCGGAACCTTTGCAATTCACGATTTAATGTCACAATCAAGATACGGCGATATGCAAAAATTTAAGCAAAAGCTGATTGATATGGGCTACGAAAGTGTTGAACTGATAGATACCACCGATGGAATGTTTATGACTAAACGAGAGGCAAGATGCCTCCGGCTCGGCGGTTCAACCCTGCTTGTGGGCAAAAAATAAATATTTGTTCTGATAATGCGGCAGTTGTTTTGATAACTGCCGTTATTTTTTAAAAGAAAAAGCGACAGTTTTGCACTGTCGCCGTGGTAATATGGATTTATGAAAACAGGCAGGCTGTTGCGGCGGCAAATACCGCTACCGCAAGCACAACCGATATAATTCTCTTTTTCTGACTTACGATAAGTCCCACAAATTCCTGATAAATGCGTTAGGGCAAAAATACCATTTTGTACGACTGCCCATACCCTTGGCATTCATATTGACCTGACTTGCAAACATTCCGCCTCTGAATACATGATAATTTGTTGTGGAAAAGGCTACCCTTTGCGTTTTCGTCGTTAATAAGCTCCTTAGAAAACTTCATATTTTCCAAGGTGTTGGTAGATTTTGTTTCGGGCATAATCTGATCTTCGGGGATACCCTGCTCAAGCAGGTATCTCTTCATTGCCTCGCCCTCAGATATTATCTCGTCACTGCCCTGTCCGCCCGATGGTACAAACACAGCTTTTTTGCCTGTATTTTCAAGCTGAGCCTTATAAAATTCTCCACCCTTCCTCTGAGAAGTGGGAGCAATGTGCCGTCCTCTTTAATGCCACAGCCAAGAATAATTATGTAATCTTTATCGTACTTTGGCTTGTGCTTTGCGGCGATGAGAGCGCAGGCTTTTGCACTGATGAGGAAAATTTCAATAAATATAAATATAGTTGAAACAACCGAATAAAGGATATTGAAAACAATAGAATCAAAATACATATACAAAAACGGAAAAGCCGCACAAGCCAACACGCCTATCGTGAGGCATACGCTGATTATAATGCCCAATGCGTTCTGCACTCTGAAACCCTCGTGAATGATGAGTGAAATATCACTTGCGGTCATAGAGCAGGAATAAATAAACACAAAAATAAGCGAAAGCATTATGTTCAAAAGTATAAAGGCGGTTGTAATATTTCTCATACCGCTTATCTGATATTCTCTGTAATGCGAAAGCAGATAAGCCGAAAACAGCGAGAACATAATACCGAAACCGCACAGCAAAATCATCAGCGAGCAGTTGAACACTGTTTTGTATGAATACATAGACTTTTTGAGGCTGTCTTTAAAATTGAAAATCATATAAACGTCCATTATAATAAAGTATAGGGAAATGGTAATGTAAACCGCAGGGTATCCGTCTATATCGGGAAGAAGTCCGTTTACTCGCTTATATAAAATATTGAAAATTCCTACATGGTACTCGGCAAACATTCGCATAGACTCGTTTTCGTCTGTATATAGAACTATGGTTGCGCTGGTGCAGCCTTTTTTAAGAGAATTAAATTGCAGCTTAAAATACCCGTTGTCGTGTACGGGAGCGCAGTCCTACACAATTCCGTCTGTTGAATATGTAACCTTTGCGTCTGTATATATAGGATTGTCACCCTCGTAAATATATTCGCAGTAGCTCGTGTCTGAAATCACAAGGTAGCTGCCGAGCGCCAAAAACAGCACCACAGCAAGCAAAACCGCAAACAGCGTTTTCTTTTTCAATAATTTTTTCACTATACACACTCCATTTATTATTTTATATTTTCATTTTTCACTCTAAACTCAAAAACATAGATTATTATACATTTTATTTTCTTAAAGGCATTAGATTTATTATTTAAAAAAAGTATATTTTGTAACTAAAAGTCATAAAAGCATTAATGAAATTGTAAAATTATGATTTTAAAAGTGTGCAAAAATGTGTGCAGGAATTTACACGATTTTCTTTATCATTTTGAAGTACATTTTATTCCGTATAATAAAATTTCATATATTTCAGAATATGTGAAATTATTAGCTATATTAATTTTAAATGTACTTTTATGTTGATATATTGTACTTTGTGTGATATAATTATGAATAAATATAGTGTGTAAGTGTGTGCCAAACGGAGTGTAGTGTTTATGAACAGAGAAAAAACAGTTTACAACAGAATAATCAAGCGTATTTTAGATATTATCAGCTCGTTTATGGCGATTGTTTTTCTCTCAATAATTTACCTCCCGATTTGTGTAATTATCAAATGCACAAGCAAAGGCCCGATATTTTTTAAACAAAAGAGAGTGGGCAAGGATAAAAAGTATTTTAATATATTAAAATTCAGAACTATGAGAACGGATACTCCAAAGGATTGTCCTACTCATTTGCTCAAAAACCCTGACCAATATATCACCAAAGTCGGCAAGTTTTTAAGAAAGACCAGCTTGGATGAACTGCCGCAGATTTTTAATATTTTTAAGGGCGATATGACTGTAATCGGACCTCGCCCCGCTCTTTGGAATCAGGACGATTTGATTGCCGAAAGAGATGAGTATAACATAAACAGCTTAAAACCCGGCTTGACAGGCTGGGCTCAGATAAACGGCAGAGATGAACTGCCTATCCCTGTAAAGGTTCAGATGGATAAGGTGTATTATGATAATTTAAGCTTTGCTTTTGATGTAAAATGCCTGTTTATGACAATAGTCAGCGTGTTTAAACACGAAGGCGTAGTAGAGGGCGGAACGGGAGCTTTGGAAAATGGGCAGTAAAAAAAGAAAAATTTTGATTTTGACTAATCATTCATATATGCTCTACCGCTTTAGAAAAGAGCTAATTGAAGAATTGATGAAGAACAACGAGGTTGTACTCAGTATGCCTTTTGTTGGTCATCATGATGATTTTATGAATATGGGTTTGCGCTGCATTGAAACTAAAATGGAACGCAGAGGTATAAATCCTTTTACCGACTATGCTTTAATGCAGTTTTATAAGAAAATTCTCAAAGAAGAAAAGCCCGATTTGGTTGTTACATATTCTATTAAGCCAAATATTTACGGCGGTTTAATGTGCGCAAAGCTGAAAATTCCATTTTATGCCAATGTTCAGGGATTAGGAACAGCTTTTCAAAAAAAAGGACTTGCTCAGTTTGTAACTTTTTTATATAAAACCGCTTTTAAAAAGGTAGAAACCGTATTTTTTGAAAATCAGGTTAATGCTGATGAATTTACAAGCAGAAAAATAATTCCTGCTGAGAAAGAAACTGTACTCAATGGCGCAGGTATAAATTTAAAAACATATGAGTACAAGTTGTATCCGAATAATGAACCACCGAGATTTTTATATTTGGGCAGAATTATGAAAGAAAAGGGTATGGACGAGCTTTTTGATGCCTCGGAAAAACTGCATAATGACGGTGAAAAATTTGTTCTTGATTTAGTCGGCTTTTTTGAAGATGAATATAAAGAAAAAGTTGATGAGCTTGTTAAAAAGGGTATTGTGGATTTTCATGGCTTTCAGGAAGAACCAAGACCGTATTATGCTAAAGCTGACTGTGTTGTTATGCCGAGCTATCATGAGGGTATGAGCAATGTTAATCTTGAAGCCTCCGCTACCGGCAGACCTGTTATCACTACCGATATTCCGGGTTGCAGGGAATCTGTTGAAAACGAAAAAACAGGTTGGCTCTGCGAACCGAAAAATTCTGACAGCTTATATGAAAAGATGAAGGCTTTTTTGCATACAGAAAACTCTGTTCGTGAACAAATGGGCAAAACTGCCCGTAAAAAAATGGAAAATGAGTTTGATAAAAAGATTGTTGTAGAGCAGACAATAACAGCATTGGATTTGAAGTGATAATCGTATATTGAGAGGATTATTATGATAAGAGTATTACAAATAGTTACATATATGGGCAGAGGCGGACTCGAAACTATGATAATGAATTATTATAGAAATATCGACCGCAATAAAGTACAATTTGATTTTCTGGTTCATCGTCAAGAGGAGGCAGATTATGATAAAGAAATACTTTCATTGGGCGGTAAAATTTATCATATGCCAATGTTAAATCCTTTTTCAAAATCTTATTTTAATGCTTTGAATTCATTTTTTAAAGAACATAAATATGATATTGTACATTGTCATTTAGATTGTATGAGCGCATACCCTTTAAAAATAGCCAAAAAAAATGGTGTAAGAGTTAGGATTGCTCATTCACATTCAAAAAGTCAAGACAAAAATATTAAGTATCCTATTAAATTATATTCCAAAAGATTGATACCTCAATATGCTACTCATTTGTTTTCTTGCGGAAAGGAAGCGGGTGATTGGATGTTTTGCGGTCATGAATATACTATCATAAACAATGCAATTGATGCACAAAAATATCTTTTTAATAGAGATGTTGCTAAAAAAGTAAGAACTGAATTAAATATTAATGACGATGCTCTCGTTGTGGGTCATGTGGGGCGATTTAATCCGCCTAAGAATCATGATTTCATTATAGATGTTTTTAATAAGATTTATCAAAAAAATAATACAGCAAAATTGATTCTCGTTGGCGCGGGTAATGGTCAACAGAATATTATAGATAAGGTTAAAAATCTTGCATTATCTGATAGTGTTTTATTTTTAGGTAACCGAACCGATGTAAATAAAATTTTACAGGCTATGGATGTATTTCTTTTTCCGTCACTTTACGAGGGTTTGCCGCTTTCTATAATTGAAGCTCAAGCTGCCGGATTACCATGCGTTATATCCGATAATGTTCCACCGGAGTGTATAAAAACAGATAGAGTTTTTCATTATAGTTTAGAAAAACCTTTAGATTTTTGGGCGAATAAAATAATAGAGGCTGCAAAAATTGAGAAAAATGATACATATGATGAAATTGTAGCTTCCGGATTTGATATTAAAAATAATGCAAATAAACTGCAAAACTTTTACACTTCGTTTTGTTATGGAGAATGAAAATGGCAACTTTAACTGTATTTACACCATTATATAATAGAATAAATACTTTAAAAAGAACTTATGAAAGTTTAAAAAGACAAACATCCAAGGATTTTGTTTGGCTGATTATTGATGACGGTTCTACTGATAATCCATATGAGATTATAAAGGAATGGATTAAAATTAATAATGGCTTTGAAATAAAGTATGTTTACAAAGAAAATGGCGGAATGCATACAGCGCATAATACGGCTTACGAAAATATTGATACCGAACTTAATGTTTGTGTAGATTCGGATGATTATATGCCGGATAACGCGGTAGAATTGATTGTTAATTGCTGGAATGAGAATAAAAATAAGGGATATGCAGGTATAATTGCACTTGATTTTGCAGATTCAACTAAGAAAGTGATCGGCAAGGAATTACCGACCGACAAGGAAAGCACAACTTTAATGGGATATTATAACAACGGTGGCTTTGGTGACAAAAAGTTGATTTACAGAACCGATATAATCAAGGCTACTCCGCCTTATCCTGTTTTTGATAATGAAAAATATGTTGCTCTTGCTTATAAGTATCATTTAATAGATGAAAAATACGAATTGAAAATACTCAACGAATGTGTTTGTATTGTCGATTATCAGATGGACGGTTCGAGCACAAATATGTACAGACAATATGTAAGGAATCCAAAAGGATTTGCTTTTTGGAGAAAAGAACAAATGAAACACAGTATAAATACCAAACAAAAGATAAAAGCTTGTATTCACTATGTTTCAAGTTCTTTAATAGCTAAAAATAAACACTTTATAAAAGAATCACCAGAAAAGTTTTTAACAGTATTAAGCATTCCTATTGGGTATATTTTAAAGGTAATTGTTATGAAAAAATCAAAATCTTCGTATATGAAGGTTGAAGGGATTTAGTGAATGAATGTTTTTGTATATACAACAATATTAGTTTTAGTATTGTTCTATATTGGCAGAAAGCCACTTGATAAAAATACGACTATTGAAACAGAACTAACAAAAGTCAGAGATACAAATTTTTTGTTTTTCTTTTTGGGTACTCTTTTATTGGCATATGTTTCCGGTCAAAGATATGCTTATGGTGATACTATAGCATATTGGGAAACCTTTACTAAAGCTATGCCAATTGATGAGTGCATATCTTCTTTTTCAATTGGAAACGAATGGTTGTTTCAGTTTTATATGTCGTTCATACATACTTATATATCTACTGACCCGAGAGTTTTTCTCGAAATAACTTCATTTATTACTATTTTCCCGTTAATGTATTTTTTGTATAATTACAGCGGTGATATGAAGTTTGCGTTTTACTTATTTGTGATGGCAGGCTGTTGGGAACATACTATGAACGGTTTAAGGCAGTATTTAGCTACTGCCATAATTGTAGTTGTTTTTCCCTTGTTTGCAACGAGAAAATGGTATTTGTTTTTACCGATAGTTTTCGTTGCGGCACAAATACATACTTCTGCATATGTTTTATTGTTTTTGTATTTTATAGCAAATACAGAAGCATGTGGAAAGATGACAAAATTTATATTGGTTGTCGGTGTTTTAGTAGTAATAACTTCTCCTTTTACGGCGGGATTTGTCGATAATGTTTTATCAGGTTTTGATTACGGTGAAAGATATGCCGGACAAGAATGGAATTACAGCATAAATTTAGTTAGAGTGTTAGTAAGTGCCGTTCCTATTATACTTGCGTTTATTAACAGAGATTTGATGAAAAACAAATACAAATATTACAATATAGTTTTTAATATGGCGTTGTTTTTCACTGTATTTACAATGGCAGGTGTATTTTCTGCTGTATATGCAAGATTTAATTTGTATTTTGAGGTATTTTCGGTTTTGCTTTTGGTATGGAATATAAATGAAATGGTAAAAATTCCCAAATATTCATGGATAAAGAACACAGCTTGTATATGTTATGTTTTATATTTTATTTATCAAATGGTATTTACTTATAAATTAAATTGGCATGAAAATTATTTGTTTTTTTGCAACAGTTGGAGTGATACTTCTTGGATATAATTTAATGGAGATAACGATGAAAGATTATTTTAAATATGACTATTATAGAATGACCGAGGAGAAATATAAAAAATCCATAAAATCAACATGCAAATTATTTTTTAATCATCAGATAAAATTTATGTACTTGTGGCGAAAAAATAGTTATAAAAATAGTTTTATAACAAAATTAAGAATACACAGATTGACAAAAAAGTATGGATTAGAAATATCAACAGATGCTTCTATTGGTAAAGGATTGTATTTAGGACATCCTTACAATATTACTGTGGCATCAGGTGTTGTAATTGGTGATAATGTTAATTTGCATAAGGGCTGCACAATAGGAAGAGAGAATAGAGGAAAAAGAGCCGGTGTGCCTAAAATTGGCAGCATGGTTTCTGTTGGAATTAATTCAACTGTTGTAGGCAATATTACAATTGGTGATGATGTTATGATAGCACCAAACAGTTTTATAAATATTGATATACCGTCTCATTCTGTTGTTATTGGTAATCCTGCTCAAATTCATAAAAAGGAAAATGCTACAAAAAGTTATGTTAATTTTTTAGTTTGAGGTTAAGATGAAAAAAGTACTTTTTTTAATACCAAATCTCGCACATGGTGGAGCGGAAAAGGTTTTAGTAAACTTAGTGAATAATTTAGACAAGACAAAATTTGATGTTACTGTTCAAACATTATTTGATGTAGGAGTAAATCGAAAGTATTTGAACTCCGATGTTAAATATATCGGCGGATACAAAAAAATGCCACGAGGCAATTCTCATATCATGAAGTTGTTTTCTCCCGAAAGATTATATACACATTTCATAAAAGAAGACTATGACATTATCGTATCATATCTTGAGGGTCCGACTGCTCGTATAGCGAGTGGCTGTACTAATAAAAAAACAAAGCTTGTCAGCTGGATACACATTGAACAGCATACGAAAAAAATAGCATCCGGAAGTTTTAGAAGTTATAAGGAAGCCTTTGAATGTTATTCTAAGTTTAATAAAACTATTTGTGTTTCTAATACCGTTAAAGAGGATTTTCAATCAATATTTAATTTAAAAAATTCTGTTGATGTTTTGTATAATACAAATGAGTCTGAAAAAATAATCAGTAAATCACACGAGAAAATTAACGATTTAGTTATGGATGATGATATCACCAATATTGTTTCTGTTGCAAAATTAGTTCCCTCAAAAGGATACGACCGACTTATGAGAATACACAAGAAATTGCTTGAACAAGGTGTTAAAAATCATATTTATATTCTCGGTATAGGAGAAGAAAAGGAAAAATATGAAAAATATCTTAAGGAAAATGGATTAGAGAATAGCTTTTCTTTTTTAGGTTATAGAGATAATCCGTATAAGTATGTAAAAAATGCCGATTTGTATGTTTGCTCATCGAGGAGAGAAGGTTTTAGTACAGCTGTTACAGAGGCTTTAATAGTTGGAACTCCCGTCGTAAGTACAAATTGCAGTGGTGCATATGAGCTCCTTGGATACAATGATGAATATGGTATTGTAACTAAAAATGACGAAGAATCCCTTTATGAAGGTATTTATAAAATGCTTACAGAAAAGGATTTGTTAGATTATTATAAGGCAAAGGCACAAGAGCGTGGTAAGGAGTTTACCACAAAAAAAACTGTTTTGGCAGTAGAAAATATGTTGTTGAATCTGTAAAGGAATTATTGATATGAAATATGGCTTTTATTTTCGTTTCTATAAAATATTTCACAATGATATAATTTGTTGTCTACTATCTAATATAGCTTATTTCTTATTTTGCATAATCTATAATTTTAAAAAAATCAGATTAAGTAAGAATGAAGTCAAAATAAATGCTGAAGAAGCTAAACAAGTTATAAATAAAGTTTATCCAAGGTTAAATAGTAAACCTGTTATTGAAAACAAGAAAATTGATAAAGAAATAGATTTATCAATAGTAATACCTGTTTATAATTATGTTGAGATTATAGAGAAAAATCTCACGGCCGTTTTAGATCAAAAAACCAATTATAATTATGAAGTTATTATTGTTGACGATGGATCGACGGATGGAACTGCAGATGTAATAAGAAAGTTTACTGACAATCCAAAAGTTAAATTGATTTTTCAAAAAAATGCCGGTATAGGTGCTGCAAGAAATACTGGTATAAATAATGCAAATGGAAAGTATTTAATGTTTATTGATTGTGATGATATTGTACATGATGATATTGTTGATGTACTTTTAAAAAAAGCATACTCGGAAGATTATGATATGGTTATGTGTGCACACAATTTATCAAAAGAGAAAAATGGCGTTGTTTATGATGTTGTTCCTAATGTTTATTCTAAATTTAATTTGATGGCATACAAAAATAATGATGTAATTATGAATTTTGCAGGACTTCCATGGTGTAAAATATATAAAAGAGAAATTTGGAATGATGTAAGATTTTATCCCGGATATTGGTATGAAGATACGATTATTCAATTTCTAATATTTACTCAATGTAAAAAATATGCATATGTACCGAAAATTGAATATGAGTATAAATGGTATGAAAAGAATTTTTCTCATACGCAAGGAAACACCAATAATGTAAAAGTAATAGATACATATTGGATACTTATTGAAATACTTGAAAAATATAAGGAATTAAAATTACCTATTAATGATGCTTTATATACTTTGGTATTAAGACATGTCAGTACGTATTATTATGGTTCAATCAATAATCTTGATGTGAACTTAGTAGAAGCTCTTTTTGTGCTTGCAAAGGAATTGTATTGTAAATATAAACCTAATCACAGCGTAAAGCTTCCGTATATGTTAAGACAAGTTGAAAAAGCATTTGATAATAATGATATCGAGCTTTGGAAGTTAGCAAGTTCGTTATAATATAATTTAAGGATGATATTTATGGAAAAGAAAATATCAGTCGTTGTACCAGCTTATAATTCTGAACTCACTATAAAAAGATGTCTTAACAGTATTCTATCTCAATCATATAAGAATTTAGATGTTATAGTGGTCGATGATGGTTCTACTGATACAACAGAATCATTATGTTATGAAATTAAAAATATTGATAAAAGAGTGAAAATTATATCAATTAATAACAGTGGAGTTTCACACGCAAGAAATGTTGGCATTGATAATGCATCAGGAGAATATATTACATTTGTTGATTCTGATGATTTTATTGACAAGGAAATGTATGCCACTCTTGTCGGTAACTTTGATGAGAATATTGATATAGTTCATTGCAGTTACAAAAATGTTGATTTTTTTGGAAACACAATATCTTCAGTTGGCGGAAGTAATAATTATAAGATTATGAACCGCAATGAGGGTTTGGAGTGCTTGATTTTAGGAAAATATTTTGCAGGCGGCATGTGTAATAAATTATATAAAAGGAGTTTATTTGATGGAATAAGATTAGATGAAAACTTAAAAAATAATGAAGATGTATTTGTTAATTATCAATTATTTGATAAGGCAATGTCAACAATGTATATTGACACACCATATTATAATTATGTTGATAATGTAAATAGTGCTACCCATTCAGCTAATCAGTTGGAGGCATCTGAACAAAGTCTTAAAGTATCTCAAATGATATTAAATAATTCAGAAAATAAATCTTATTACCATGCTTCTCAAATCAGATTTACTAATTCATTATTATATCATTTTAAAAATTGCGTTTTATGTTCAAATCGTTGCAATAAATTAAGAAAAAAAGATGTTTATGATGAAATAAAAAAATACCAAAAATTAGGATTTTATAAAACTAAAAAAGAGAAAATTACAATTATAATTCTGAAATATTTTCCTTTATTTTATTGTAAATTATATTTTTTATATGATAAAATCCGAGTAAAAAAACTTGATCCGGAGCAGTAGGTTTATTATGAGCGAATTAATTAGTGTTATAGTTCCGATATATAAAGTTGAAAAATATCTTGACAGATGTGTTGAGAGTCTAATAAATCAGACATATAAGAATCTTGAAATAATTTTAGTCGATGATGGTTCGCCTGATAATTCCCCTGCTATGTGTGATAATTATGCCAAAAAAGACAGCAGAGTTAAGGTTATACATTTGCAAAATGGAGGTGCTGGTAGAGCAAGAAATATAGGGTTCTCAGTTTCAACTGGAAATTTTATTTCTTTTGTTGACAGTGATGATTTATTGAATCTGGAATTTTATACAATTTTATTAAAAAATTTTACAGAGCAAACAGATATAGTAGAATGTGATTATATTAGCTTTAATGAATTTAATGATAAAATTTTTAATAAAAATAATGATACGGTTATTGAATCATCTAAGATATACACTTCAGCAGATGCAATGAGAGAGCATATATATGACAAAAAATTCAAACAGGTAATTTGGAATAAAATATATAGAAGAAATGTTGTGGAAAATGTGTATTTTCCCGAAAAAAGCAAAATAGATGATGAGTTTTGGACCTATAAAGTTATCGGAAATTCCCGATTGTTGGTGCATATTAATAGTGTTTTATATGCATATAGACATCAAGAAAATTCTGTTATGCATAATTTGACTACCAATGATAGGATTAAGACTATTGAGCCACGCTTAGAAAGAGCTTTGTATATAAAAAATAAGTATCCAGAGTTGTATAATGATGCATTATATAGCTTGTGGTGTAGTTGCCTATATCAGTATCAATTGATATTAAGAAGTGATAATAACTCCGATTATTTTTATAAATATTGCAAAGATATATTAGCAGCAAATAAATTAAAGATACACAAGCTTAAGCAGATTAGTATTAAAGAGAAAATTTGGATGATGTTATTAAAATTATCATTAAAAGGTGTTTGCAATTTGAGAAATTTTCTTAAAATAGGATATTAATATCTTAAATTTGAGGAGGATATATAATGGATATTACAGATCTTGTTTCAGTGATAGTACCAATTTTTAATGTTGATAAATTTTTAAAACGATGTGTAGATAGTGTACTATCTCAGACATATGCAAATTTACAAGTAATATTAGTAGATGATGGTTCAACAGATAATTGCCCGGCTTTATGCGATGAGTATAAAAAAAAAGATAATAGGATTATTGTTATTCATAAAGAAAACGGAGGACTTTCAGATGCACGCAATGCTGGAATAAGCATTGCTTCTGGTTCATATTATGCATTTATTGATAGTGACGATTATATTTCTGTAAATGCAATACATGATATGCTGTATAAGGCAAAATGTAATAATTGTGAAATAGCTATTTGTAACATGATTCGCGTTTTTGATAATGACATTACTGAGCCTTTTTATAAACCAGTTGAAAATACTATTGTTTTAGAAAATTGTGATAGATTTGAGACTTTGTTGCAACCTTCTGTTTGTAATAAATTGTTTGATGCTAATTTATTTAAAAATGTACGATTCCCAAAGGGGAAGTTTTATGAGGATACATTTGTTTATCATGAACTGTTATTTAAGGCAAATAAAGTTGTATTAACAGGAAGCGATGATTATTGGTATTATTTGAGAGGAAATAGTATACTCGGAGATCAAAAAATAACTGAGAAATATTTTGATTATATTCAAGCCGTTTATAACAGAACTATTTTTTTATATAAAAATAATGTACATAATTATGATTTACAGGCTTTTTTTAGTTTTTATGCTGCAATAAGTAATATAATTAAAAAAGTTGAAAAAACAGATAAAAATAGTATAAAATTCTCTGAGTCATTTAATATGTATAACGATTTATATGATGTATTTATGAATAATGAGCATTTTAAAATTTCTGTTAAGCAAAAAATAAGATTATTTTTATTAAGATATTTACCATTTATTCACAAATGGATATATTGATGATTTTGATTATGTTTCTTTTTTTAATAATAATTAGAAAGGTTTTTGTTATGTCAATTCCCAAAATTATACATTATTGCTGGGTTGGAAATTCAGAAAAGCCAAAATCAGTTTTAAAATGCATTGAAAGTTGGAAAAAATTTTGTCCAGGTTACGAAATTAAGGAATGGAACGAGTCTAATTATGACTTTTCTAAAAACGAATATATGCGACAGGCATATGAAGCAAAAAAGTGGGGATTTGTGCCTGATTATGCAAGATTAGATATTATATATAATTATGGCGGTATTTATTTGGATACAGATGTTGAAATAATTAAATCCTTTGATGAGTTGTTGAAACATAAATCTTTTTTTGGATTCGAAGATACTGGAGAAGGTACTTATTTTATTGCTTGTGGTTTGGGATTTGGATCTGTAGCAAAAAATAGTTTGGTAAAGGAACTAAGAGATTATTACAATAATAAATCCTTTTATTTAGATGATGGAAATTATGATCTTATGCCTGCACCTAGACATAATGTGAAAGTGTTTTCAAAATATGGTGTAGTAATGAATAATCAGTATCAGACTATTGGCGACAATATATTTTATCCATCTGAGTACTTTTGCCCTAAAATTTTTAAAACTAATGAATTGAAAATTACTCCCAAGACTTTTTCTATTCACCAATTTGATGCTTCTTGGTTAGATAAAGATGTTTTGAGTGATATAAAACATAGCCAAAAAATTAAAAAAATATTTGGACCTAAACTTGGAGGTAAGATTCTTTATATAGAAAGTGTATTTAAAAAATATAGTTTTGTAAAAATCATAAAAAATTTTCTTATTAAAATATATGAATATTTATATTACTGGTTTCCTTTAATTAAAGCTAGAATTATTAATACTTTTAAAAAAAGGAATAATGATAAAATTGTTATATTTGATACAGCTATGAATACTAAAAATCAGGGCGATTTTATTATTATGGATAATTGTATTAAAAATCTCAAATATATTATTGATATTAATAAAGCTGAATATGTTTCAACTCATATATTACCACAAAATGATTTTTATGATTCTTCATTAAAATTTTTATGTGGAACAAATGCTTTATCGGGTGATTTAAAAAAATATGGATTGTGGAAGATTCCACATAATTTATTAAAGTATAACAATATAATTTTGTTTGGTGTAGGATTTGACACTTTTTCAAAAGATTCTACATACTATACAAGAGCACTATTAAAAACTATTTTAAAGAAAAATGCAATTCATTCAGTGAGAGATAGTTTTTCAGAGAAAAAGCTTAAATCTATGGGAATAAAAAATGTTTTAAATACCTGCTGCCCAACTATGTGGGGACTAACTCCGGAACATTGTAAAAACATTCCACAAGAAAAATCTGATAAAGTGATATCTACAATAACTGATTATTTACAGGATTTTGAAAATGATAAGAAAATGCTAGATATTTTAACAGAGTGTTATGATACTGTTTACTTATGGCTGCAAGGTGATGGCGATAAAGAATATTTAAATAAATTAGGCTATAGTGATAAAGTAATTATTATTGATAATAATTTAAAGGCATATGACAATGTTTTGGAAAATGAAAATGTAGATTATGTTGGTACAAGACTGCATGCTGGTATTAGAGCACTTTCGTATAAGAGAAGAAGTTTAATTATTTCTATTGACAACAGAGCCGAATGCATTGCTTCAGATACAGGTTTGCCTATATTGAAACGAAAAGATATATGTGAACTAAAAAATATAATTACAGGTAAAATTCAGACAGCTATAAAATTACCTGTTAAAAACATAGAAACTTGGAAGGCTCAGTTTAACAAGGAGCAATGAATTATGGAAAAAAAATCAAGAACTGAATATTCTATACTGAATATTTTTACCGGAGTTGGCGGTTATATATTCAATGTGATATTTAGCTTAGTAAACAGAATGATATTTGTAAGATGTTTGTCTGCTGATTATTTAGGAGTTAACGGATTATTCTCAAACATATTATCTATGCTGACATTGGCTGAATTAGGAATTGGTGGTGCGGTTGTATATGCACTGTATAAACCATTAGCAGAAGAAGATTATGATAAAGTTGCAACATTAATGAAACTTTACAGTAAAGCATACAGAATTATTGGTTTTGTTGTTGCAGGTTGCGGTCTATGTTTATTACCATTTCTTAATTTAATAATCACAGAAAAGCCTAATATACAAGAGAATATATATTTACTTTATTTGATTTCTTTATTTAACACAGCAATAACATATTTTTTTAGTTATAAAAGTTCGTTATTGATTGCTGCTCAAAGAAATTATATTGTTGTTTCTGTTAGTTATATAATAACATTTTTACAATATATAGTTCAAGGTGTTCTATTATTTACTACACATAATTATTTATTGTATGTTTTGGCACAAACCTTTTTTTCTTTGACTTATAATATTGTAATATCAGTAATAGCAACAAAAAACTTTCCTATAATAAAATCTAAAAATGTTAAACCACTACCTAAAGATGAAAAAAAATCTTTGTTTTCTAATGTGCGTGATTTATTAATATATAAAATATCAAGTATTTTAGTAAATAGCACTGATAATATATTAATAACTTTTTTTAAAGGACTTGCATCAACTGGAATAGTATCTAATTATACATTAATTTCTTCTACAATAAATTCCTTATTATCTCAGATATTTAATGGATTAACTGCAAGTATTGGTAATCACAATGCGTTAGGTAGTGACGAAGAAAAATATGAGATGTTTTCTTTTTGCAATTTAATGAATTTTTGGTTATTCGGTTGGGCAAGTATCGGATTTGTATTTTGTTCTCAAGATGTTGTGAATTTGGTTTTTGGTGAAGATTATGTATTACCAATTAATATTCCAATAATTATTGCAATTAATTTTTATATGGTTGGAATGATGAATGCGGTTTGGACTTATAAACATACATTGGGTCTTTTTAGATATGGTCGAAGTATTCAGTTTTTTACCGGAATAATTAATATAGTATTATCTGTTCTCATTGGTAATTATTTAGGTGTATTTGGAATTTTATTGGCAACAACATTTTCACGTTTATTTACAAGTGTTTGGTATGATCCGTATGCTGTTTTTAAACACGGCTTTAATAAATCACCTATGAAATATTATTTTACATATGTATTTTATATTCTCGTGATGTTATTGATTTCTCTGATTTGTTATGCTGTTTTTTATTTCATACATTGTCACATTTTATTACAGTGTATTATAAAAATAATTTTATGTAGTGTAATATTTAATTTAGTATTTTGTATTATATTTCATAAAAAAAGAGAGTATAAGAAGTTTAGAGAAATTCTATTTCATGTATTAACTATTTTTAAGAATAAGTTAGGCAGAGCAAAATATAAATGAGTCAGTTATGAATTTATCAATAGAGAGATCAAACCAATTTAATAATATAAGTGTATGGTTGAGAGATCCGCAATATTTGCTACATAAATATAAAATTTTTTTAAGAAAAGAAGCGTATTACTTGAATAATCCTACAAAGCTAAATACTATTAAAATGCTTTATTATATTAGGAAAAAATGTAATTGGCAATAAACTTGGCGTTCTTATTCCTCGAATACTTTTGAAAAAGGATTGATGATAATGCATCATGGCTCAATTATTGTTAATCCAAATGCAAGAATTGGTAAATACTGTATTTTGCATGGGAATAATTGCATAGGTAATAATGGATAAAATCAATTACACCTGTTATTGGCGATAATTTAGATCTGGGTTTTGCAGCAAAAATAATCGGAAAAGTTACGTTAGGATCCGATGTTACGGTAGGAGCTAATGCTTTAGTTAATAAAAGTTTTGACGGCAACTGTATTTTTGTAGGATTACCAGCTAAGCAAATTGAAAATTAATATAAATTAAATAGTTTTATGAAGCAATCTATTCTTCCAGACGAAATTGTCATAAGTGATGATAATTCTATGGATAATACAATTAAAATAGCAAAAGAGTTTGCGGCAAACTGTTCCTGTATGGTGAAAATTATAAAAAATAAAAAAAACCATGGTGTTACCGGTAACTTTGAAAATGCCGCTAAACATGCTACAGGAGATATTGTTTTTTTAGTGATCAAGATGATGTTTGGTATGATAATAAAATTAAAGAAATGTTATTCTGTTTTGAAAAATATCCTGGTTGCGTTGGTGTTTTTTTGTGATGCAGATTGTGTTGATTCTAACTTAAATAAGATGAATGCAACCTTTAATGACGGATGCTGGAATAAATTTAAAAAATTAAATTTTGATGCTGACGGTATGTGCTTATTAAAAGGAAAAACTATGGCGAGTGAAGCAGTTAAAGGTAATATATTAGGCGGATGTTGTCTTGCAATAAAGAATAAATTTTTAAAGCAAATGTTTGATTTTTGCCCAAGTATTTACCATGACGATTGGTTATGTTTTTGTATGTTTAGTCTTGGTGATGTTGTAGCCTTAAATAAAGCGTTATTTGCTTATAGGTTGCATGGCAACAACACTGTTGGATTTGAGAATATTGTTAAAAAGAAAATTTCAAAGAAGGACTATATAAAAAAGATTGTTAAAAAGTTAAAGAATTTAGATAGATTATATATTACTGAAGCAGACAGAGCAATATATTTTCAAAATTTTTCCCAAAAACATAATTGCGATATTAAAGGGCTCAATACACAGATTTCCCTTGTAAAGGCTAATATACTTGCTGCTACTTCTTCAAAATATAAGGGGATTAAGCAAATTAAACAAATATATATATATATTAAACAATATAAAAGTGATTATTATTATCTAAAATGTTTATATATCCTGTTACACTCGAAAAAATGCAGAAATAAACAATTAAAAAAATATTTAGAAATACTAAATAAGTATTAATTTGAAACGATAATATGATTTTTAGTAATCTATAATTTTATTATAATCAGATATTGATTATTACCGAAATTCTGACAAACTAAGTTATTAATTATACTTTATGCATAAAAAATCAGCTCCTCAAACAGAAAATTATTCTGATTGAGGAGCTTTTTTGAAAAATAACAAAATAAAAAATATTTTAATTTTCTTTCCTACTTAACCTTCTCACAACCAAGCTGCTGAGGAATGCGGCGAGCAATATCCATGGGAGGATTCTTGCATCAAAGCAGAGGAGGAGAAGTACGGTTACGGCGAGGGGCTTGCGCATTGTTACTCCAAGGAGTGCTGCGGTGATTACGGCGGCGCAAAATGCGGTGTCAAGTCCCATAAGTAATGCAATGCCAAAGCCGATGCTTATTCCGCAGAAGATGACGGGGAAGAAGTGACCGCCTTTCCAGCCTGACTTTATGCAAACATTTGTAAGAACAAGTTTTAAAAGTCCCGAAAAAATCAGTACCCAAGGCGCAAATTCGCCGATGTTCTTGCTTACCTCGCTTATGCTCTCTTCACCTGAGAACATTACAAGCGGCAGATATGTGCCGCAAATACCGAGAACCAATCCGCCGAGTGTGGTGCTCGCAATAATTCCAAAACTGCTCTGAATTTTACCGAAAAATTTTGTGAGCAGTTTTTCTGATATTACAAACAAAAGTCCTGCCAATGTGCCGAGCAGGGCGAGTGGAATACCCCATAATCGCTCGGTATTTGTAATGCTGTATTCGCCTATTCTCGGCAATCCCGTACTGCCGCCAAAGGATTGATTGAGCAGAAATATTGTGCCAGTTGCAAACAATACCGCTACTACATTTGAAATCAGTTTGTTTGTGCGAATATCGGTTGCTGTGTCCTCGGTGTCAAGCTGTTCCTCGTTTGTGGCGGCAAGACCGAAAAGCGGAGCGTAGAAAATCGCCGTCAGAGTTGCGCTGACGCCCGTTTGCATAAGTTCGGGAATTTTGCTCTTTGCGTTTTTCATATGACTGCCTGCCCAATAGCAAAGTCCCACGATTACGCCTGTAAGTCCTGCCTCTGGGCCGATACTTCCGCCGAAAAGCAGGGGGATAAGCGCTGAAACGCAGAGCAAGAGCACCTTGTTGTACGGATAAAATTTATCTCGCTTAACCTTTTTCATCACTTCGTCAAGCTCATCAGGTACAGCCTTTGTAATCTTCTGATAAATTCCAAGCAAAACACCACCGATTGTACACACCAAAATCGGATAGTAGGTGAAATTAAAATAAGACGGTACAGTGTTCCAAATCAAGCCAATGCCAAAGCTCATAAGCCTAAGAAATAGCCAAACTATGCAGGCGATTACCGCACCGCTGAATCCGCAGAAAAGATAGTAGATAAGATTATTTGCAAGCGTATTTTTTTTCATATAATATTTCCCTTTCCGTAATCAGCTCTTTTTTGCAGTGTTGTAAGTGGCTATTGCGTCTATGTTGTCGAGTATAAATTGCTGAGCGTTGCTGTTGTATAGCACCACCTTGTATGTGCCGTACATACCCAACCGCTCTTGAGTTAATATGCCGAGCTGAGTGCCCTTTTCAGTCGGGAACTTATGATTTTTTCCTTTTTCGTCAGTAATGTATTCGAGAAAATCTATCTCAATTAGCCAATTTGTAATGCTTGTGGTTTTTAAGCCTTTCATTTCATCGGCATCTATCAAAGCGTTAATGTTCTTTGTGATTTCCGTAACGGTAATCGGCTCGTTTGTAAAGGAATAGCCTGCTAATTGCTGAGCGGTAATTGAAAACGGCGCTTTACTGCTTTTCTTTTTAGGAGAATCGGTATTGCCCTCAATAACATTTCTCAAAACATCGGAGATGTAAAACAAGCATCTTGATATGTGTATATTATTTATGGTGTCGCTTTCGGGCACAATTTCATTTGTAACGGGATTGATTCCGTTTGCGAGTTTGTCTAAATATGATTTTGCTTTCAACAGCTTTTGATTATCGTTCAAGTTTATCACCTACAATGATATGTTAAATAAATTATACCATATTTCACAATAATAATGCAATTATTTCAGAAAAATTATGTTAAAAATTTGGGTAATATGTTATAATATAAGTGATTTTGCGGTAGGAGGGATGATTATGGCATTCAGCGAGCTTATTAAGAATTTTTCAAAAATCAGAGAATATATGAGCCAATTCTTTGTTTATGGTTTTAAAAGCAGGAGTGAATACGACCAAAAGAGTGCAAGAAGTTACGATAACGAGAAACGAAGAATTGAAAGCTGGCTCGGAGATTATATGTGCTTTCGCCAAGGCGCTGACGGGAAAAATGTTTTTATTGCGCTTGACAGCAGAAACATTCCCGCAAATCCGCTCTATAAGGCATTTAAGCCAAAGAGTTTTACCGCAAACGATATAAATCTGCATTTTTTAATTCTTGATATTTTAACCGAAAATTCTGAACTTTCCGCAAGTGAAATTACCGACAGGCTCTCAGCAGATTACTTCACCCACTTTGAAAACGCCAAAGAACCCGATGTGTCTACCGTACGAAAAAAGCTGAGGGAGTACGAAAAGCTCGGTATTCTTACGGCTAAAAAGCAGGGCAATCAATTACTTTACAGCAAAAGTAATAGTGACATTGAGCTTGAGAACTTGAAAGACGCCATTCAGTTTTACTCTGAAATTTCACCTATGGGCGTTGTCGGCTCATATTTGCTTGACAGATTTGAGAGTACAGACACGATATTTTATTTTAAGCACCACTATATTTTGCATATTCTCGAAAGCGAGGTATTGTATCTGATTTTGCAGGCAATAGGAGAGCAAAGGCAGATTACCGTTGAGAATTTTTCAACAAGAACCAAAAACAAAACCGAGCATTCGGTAGTGCCTTTTAAAATTCGTGTTAGCGTTACGAGTGGACGGAGATATTTGGTGTGCTATCATATCCGTTTCAAAAAGATGATGACTTTTCGACTTGATTCTATAAAAAGCGTTAAGTTAGGCGAGGTGTTCGCTGATTATAATTACATTAAAGAAAAATCAGTGCAGTTTTCCAATCATTTGTGGGGTGTATCCTCAAACGATAACCGAAGTACCGAGCATATTGAAATGGTAATATATGTTGCAAATAACGAAAAATACATAATTGACAGACTTTACAGAGAAAAACGCAGCGGTACGGTTGCAAGGCTTGACAGCAACCATTACAAATTTACCGCAGATGTTTACGATGTAATGGAGATGACGCCTTGGATACGCAGCTTTTACGGCAGAATTGTCAGTCTTGAGAGCTCAAACAAAGAATTAAAAAACAAAATTATTGATGATGTAAACGATATGGTAAGGCTATACGGAGGTGACGAAAATGCTCTTTAGCGAGATTTACGGCAGTTATTACAATGCAGTTTCAAAGCTGATAGCCTGCGCAGTTGACGGCGATTTAACAGAAAAGAAGATGTATGAAATTGTAGACAAATACGCTTTTGCCGAAAGCGGTGTAAGTATTCCGACTGCCATTAAGAGCGGCGAGTGGAATTTGATTACAGAGGATATGAAAACGCCAATCAAAAATAAACCGAGTATGCCTATTACCCTGCTTGAAAAAAGGTGGCTTAAATCCTTGCTTGATGATCCGAGAGTTAAGCTGTTTGATATAAACGCAAATGCACTTAAAGGTATTGAGCCGCTGTATAGCAGTGATATGTTCGATTATTACGATAGATTTGCTGACGGTGACGATTACAAAAATCCTGAGTATGTCAAGATTTTCAGGCTTATTTTGACGGCAATTCGCAAAAAGCATAAGCTGCTTATCCGATTTACTTCTCATAAAGACTTTCAGTATTCGATTAAAGTAATTCCTCATAGACTTGAATATTCCGAAAAGGACGATAAATTCAGATTGATTTGTGTAAATTCGCACCACACCTACACTGTCAACCTGTCGAGGATAACTTCCTGCAAGCTGCTTGAAAAATATAAGCCATTTGAGGATAAAAAAGAAAGATGTGCTACCGGTACACTTGTACTTGAACTTACTGATGAGAAAAACGCACTCGAAAGGGTAATGCACGAATTTTCTTATCTAAAAAAAGGAACCGAAAGGCTAAGCGATAATAAATACAGAATCAGTCTTGAATACGACAAGGGCGATGAAACGGAAATTTTAATTCGTGTGCTTTCTTTTGGCACAAGGGTAAAGGTGATTTCGCCCCAAAGCCTAATAAATGAGCTGAAAAACAGAATAAACAAGCAAAAAAGTTGCGGACTATTTTAAGTTCGCAACTTTTTTTCCACGATTTTCTAAATTCCGTTTGATATAATAACAGCATAAAAGCTCACACAGCAATTACAGAGAAAATTTATGTCACAACATTTAATATGTTATAAAATGAGCTTTGTTAAAGGTACAGTCAGCAATATTTTATAGCTTAGTCAACTTAGTTTTGAATTATCGTACCTTGTATTTTATTTTAAGGAGGGGTTTTCATGTTGAAATACCTAAAAGCTGAAACTAACAAAACATTTACAGAAAACGGAGCAGTTGCCTTTAAGACAACAAATTCCGCCTGTCTTGATTTATTTTCAACAATAGGGGCTATGCGCAACAGCAGAGAAGACTCTGTTTTAAACAGTTTTTACTGTGCATACAGTGAAAACCCCGACTTAGCAATGAAAATACTTTTCTTTGCAAGAGATATTCGTGGAGGACTCGGCGAAAGAAAAGTATTCCGCCTTATTATTAATGACCTTGCAAAAAGGAGAAAAAGCTCGGTTTTAAAAAATCTGAAATATATCGCAGAGTATGGCAGATTTGACGACCTGCTTGTATTGCTTAATACAGATTGCGAGTGCGAGGCGGTTGAACTTATTAAAGCTCAGCTTGAAACCGATATAAAAAATATGAATAGCGGTAATCAGATTTCTCTGCTTGCAAAGTGGATGCCGTCGATTAATGCGAGCAGTAAATCTGCTGTTGCCAATGCCAAAAAATTGGCAAATGCTTTAGGCTATACAAAGGAGAAATACAGAAAAACGCTCAGTGCGTTGCGTGCACATCTAAAAATAGCAGAGAATAATCTGAGAACAGAGGACTTTACTTTTGATTACGAAAAATTGCCCTCAAAGGCGCTTTTTAAATACAGATTTGTATTTATGAGAAAAGACCGAGAAAGATACGAGGATTTTATAAATCGTGTAGAAAGCGGAGAGGGAAAGCTGAACGCAAGCACACTTATGCCGTATGAATTATTAGAGCCTTATATCGGCACTTTGTATAATTCATTGGGAAGAAACGACTTGCCATTGAGTATTTCCGAAACTGAGCAGGCGGCACTCAATGCTACATGGAAATCATTGCCTGATTTTTGCAATGGCGAGAACGCACTTGCAGTAGTGGATACATCAGGCTCAATGTATTGTTATAATAATCCGAGTCCTGCCTCGGTAGCGTTGTCCCTTGGAATTTATTTTGCCGAACATAGCAAGGGAGTATTTAAAAATCATTTCATAGAATTTTCGAAAAATCCACAGCTTATTGAAATAAAAGGAAATACCTTTATAGAAAAGCTGAGATATATACTAAGGTTTTACACAGTTGCAAACACAGACATAGAAAAGGTGTTTGAACTGATACTTAATACAGCTGTAAAATACAATGTTCCACAAAGCGAGCTGCCGTCAAAGCTGTATATAATATCGGATATGGAATTTGATTACTGCGTAAATAACAGAGAAAATACTAATTTTGAAAATGCAAAGCAAATGTTTGAAGAAAAAGGATATGCTTTGCCAAAGGTGGTTTTTTGGAATGTGGCGAGCAGAAACCTGCATCAGCCTGTTACCATGAACGAGCAGGGCGTTGCTTTGGTATCGGGGTGCAGTCCAAGACTCTTTTCAATGGTGACAAGCGATGACATTAATCCGTATAAGTATATGCTCGAAGTAATAGAGAGCGAGAGATATAAAAACATAGCAGCATAATTAGGTGATAATATGAAAGAAATAACGGGCAAATACAGCACAGCAAAAATATTTACAGATAACGCCGAGCAGGTGGCGCTCAACCAAATACAGCAGCTTTGCGACCAGCCTTTTGTAAAGAGATGTAAAATACGCATAATGCCAGATGTGCACACAGGAGCAGGCTGCGTAATCGGCTTTACGGCTGATTTAGGCGAAATGGTAATACCGAATATTGTCGGTGTGGACATAGGCTGCGGTATGCTTACCGTTGAGTTGGGAAAGGTTGACATTGACTTTGAAAAGCTCGATAATACAATAAGAGAATATGTGCCGAACGGCAAAAAAACGCACGAGGGCAGAATAGCAAGATTTGCAAAGTTACAGGATCTAAATTGTTACAGAAGTCTTAAAGATACAAAGCGAATTGAGCGCAGCATAGGCACTCTTGGCGGCGGTAACCATTTTATAGAAATAGATGTTGACGATGAAAACAACAAGTACCTTGTAATTCATACGGGCAGCCGCAACCTCGGCAAGCAGGTGGCAGAGATTTATCAGAAAATGGCATATGATATTCAGCGTGGTATGGATAAGCTGTTTGAGGCGCAAAAGGAATTGATTGAGAGGTACAAGGCAGAGGGCAGAAAAAAGGAAATTCAAAGCGAAATTAAAAAGCTAAAAAAAGAATTTGAGCTTAAAGAAACCGATATTCCGTATGACCTTTGCTATCTGACGGGCGAGTACAGGGAGCAGTACCTTTTCGATATGAACATCTGTCAGGAATTTGCTTGGCTCAACAGAGAGATGATAGCCGATATTATTCTTAAAAGAATGTTTGACAAGGAGCTTGCGGACTTTGAGCATTTTCAGACAGTTCACAATTATATTGACCACGAAAGCAATATAGTTCGCAAAGGCTCGGTGTCGGCTCAAAAGGGTGAAAAGCTGATTATTCCTATAAATATGCGTGACGGCAGCTTGATTTGCATAGGCAAGGGCAATGAGGATTGGAACTGTTCCGCACCGCATGGCGCAGGCAGAGTATTGAGCCGCTCAGCCGCAAATGAAACCCTTTCACTTGATGAATTTAAAAGGGAAATGCAGGGCATTTACTCAACAAGTGTATCAGAACGCACACTCGACGAATCGCCTATGGCGTACAAAACAAAGGATGAAATCGTAAAAAATATTTCTCCTACCGCCGAGATTATAAATCAGATAAAACCGATATACAATTTTAAATCTTCAACATAGGAAAACGGTTGCCGTTAATTTGGCAACCGTTTTCTGTTATTTTTTCTTGATGCAATTCTTAAAGCATTTTTTATCAAACGCAGGATTGAATGCGTAGAAATTCTTTTCATCGAGCTTGTCGGTCATAAGCCGCAGGTTTTCGCCAAATCTTTGGTAATGCACAATCTCTCGCTCACGCAAAAATCTGATTGGGTCTTTTACATCGTAGTCATCGCACAATCGCAAAATATTATCATAAGTCGTCCTCGCTTTTTGTTCGGCTGCCATATTTTCATGGAGGTCAGTTATTGTGTCGCCCTTAACCTGCATAGATCCGGCTGTGTAAGGCACACCTGCCGCCGCCTGCGGATATACTCCCGTTGTGTGGTCAACAAAATAATCCTCAAACCCCTGCTTTTTTATCTCATCTTCCGTCAGGTCTTTTGTAAGCTGATAAACAATAGCGCCAATCATTTCAAGGTGGTTCAGCTCTTCTGTGCCAATGTCAGTAAGCGTTGCTTTTAGCTCCGGCAGCGGCATAGTAAACCGCTGGCTCAAATACCTCAAAGACGCCCCCAACTCCCCATCAGGTCCACCATACTGTAAAAAATGATAATCAGATATAAAAAAATATATCGACTTTTGGGATTGACCTGTCGAATACGATTTTATCTACAAAGCCTCTTAGCATAACATTCTTTTCTTGCTCGCTGATATTTGGGTTTCTAAGATGATTTAAGAGGTTTTTATTTTTGCTGATCACTTTCACATCTGAGTCACTTTCATTGAATACAGACGATTTACAACGATTTATGAGAGTATTTATTTGCTGTTCAATTACTTGCCTGTATTCTTTTAGCTCGTCTATTGTATAGAGCCCCTCGGCATAGGCGGTTTTTATGCGACTGAGTTTTTTGTATTCCTTTTTTATAAGGGCATTATAGTCTATAAAATCATCTTTGCTATCGTTTCCTTTGATATTCAGATTGATGTTTTCATTTTCAAATACCTTTTCAATACCCGACAGCACAATCGCATTGATTTTATCCATGCTGATATAGTGTGAATCCTTGCAAGCGCCTTTTGCGTATTTTATACATTGCAATCCTTGCCCCTTAGCTGTCATTGCCATTGAAGCACCGCAGCTTGAACATTTTACCAAGCCATGCAGCATAAACTCCGTTTTTACAGTTGAGTGCGTGTATTTGCTGTGGCACTTATGATTATATGCAATAAGCTCCTGCACCTCGTCAAATGCATTTTGCTCAATAATCGGTTCGTGTTCTCCTTGAGTAATTATTATGTTATCGTCATCATAGTTGCGGTCGGTTCTTCCGTTAGTATTCCAACGGATTTTTCCTGTATATACAGGGTTTTGAAGAATATACTCAATTGTACGGCTTTCCCAATTATTACCTCTTGAGGTCTTGATGCCGAGTGAGTTGAGCTCTGAGGCTATTTTTCGTGTGCCTTTACCGTTGAGATAATCCAAAAATATTTTGCGTACAATGGGTGCACTCTGTTCGTTAATTACATATTTTTTATCTGCAATATCATATCCGAAAGCTGAAATTGAAACAGGCTGACCTCGCTGTACCTTTTCGGTCATACCACGCTTTACCTCACCCGAAAGCCTTATTGAATAGTATTCGTCCATCCACTCAATTATTCTTTCAATCAGTGAACTGTAAGGGCCGTCGTCAAGTGTTTCGGAACAACTTATAACGGTTACTCCGTTCTTTTTAAGCATTGACTTATATACAATAGCCTCCTCTTGATTTCGTGCAAATCGGCTGAATTTCCACACCATAATTGCCGAGAATGGGGAAGGGTTCTGCTTTGCAGTTGCTATCATTTGATTGAATGACGGTCGCTTTTCGGCGCTCCTGCCTGATATTCCGTCATCACGAAATACATATTCCTTTGGAATAATGTAACCGTTTTGTTTTGCGTACTGCCTAATCACCTTGAGCTGGCTGTCGGGCGAAAGCTCGGTTTGTCGGTCGGTTGATACTCTTATATATGCCGCAGCGTTTTTAAGTTCTTTGCTCATTTTATCCACCCATATATTAATATGCTGTATGCTGTTGCTTTAACATATCATTTTGAAAGCTGTTTTTTTTAGAACACAAGTACTGATGTGTGACATAGAATATAAAAAGGAGCTGAGAAATATGGCAAATCGTCAGAAACTTGCAGTCAGGGTTCACATACCGATTAACGGCAAGCAGTGTTTATGGTATGAGATAGATGAAAAAGGAAATGTAATTTGGCATTTGTCAAAAAATGAAATAAGTGCGCAGAAAGCAGTGAAGAAAATGCTTGATAATATCAGCAAATGTATGAGCAATTTTTATTCCGATAAACCCGAATACATTAAAAGTATATAAGTGATATATTGCTTGTAATTACATCATTACAAAATCGGCTAAATTAACTGACCGGTTTTACTTCTTCTGTGGTTCGTCAGACTTAAAAAGGAACGGCTTGTTTGTTTTAAGCTCTGCAAGATGTTCGTCAAGACCTGTGATTTTGCCGTCTTCGCCCTGAGATACCTTTGACATATCAAGATTAGCCTTTACAGATACCAAATCCGCAGCACCTGCGTTATTGATTGCAGATTCAACCGCCTGCTCAAATTTGTAGTCATTGAGCTTTTTCTCACCGTCTGCCTGTGCCTGTGCAAGCTTTGTCTGCCACTCAGGGTCATAACCCTCGAGATTTTCATTTGCAGTTTTAAGCTGATTTGACACATCGTCATACTTTTCTTTTTCAATGTACTGACCGCCTGCAAGGTTGCCGAGCTTGACATCTGCCGCATTGTTTACCTTTTCGGCAAACTGCTCAAATGTCAAAGTCTAATCACCAAACAAGGCTTTAAGGATTTCCATTAAGTCCATAGTTTTACCTCCGTTTAAATTATTTTTGAGTAATATTAAAAGCCCCCGAAAATCGGGAGCTTATAACCTATAAATATAAAATTGCGGCAAAAGTAAAAGGAGTATTTCAAATACCCCTTTAAATACCGTTTAAATTCGTTTAATTTGCGTTTTAATTGATTAGTAGTGTAACTAACTTTACATTTTTAATTAAAATGCGTTACAAACTAAAAAATCAAGCCTGTTATTTTTTCTGTTTCCACAATGGAATGTAGGTTCCTTTTTTATATGAATCAAAATTCTCATAAAAGTATGTCCTCTCTATGTCATACTCTTCTGGTGTCATATCATCTCTCCAAAACGGAACCTCTTTTATTGTAAGTGTAGCCCATTCATTATCCAAGCTCAATCAATCCTTTAGTATATTTTTTAGTAGTCCATCAACAATTATTTCTTCACGCATACGAGTGCGTTCTCCTGCTGTTATTATACCATCTCTGTATTTTTTATTCAAGCTGTTAATCTCATCAGGGAATAACTTATCCCAAAAAGAAACATTTTTTAATGTTTCAGTTTTTTCGGTAACATAACATACTCCATCAATTCTTATAGCCGCAAACATAGTAATATTATCGGTGGTTAATAGAGTAGTTAAGTCACGTTCTGAAAAATATCCGTCCTCATTATGATTATGTATAAAAACATATTTTTTATTAGGGTTTTCAGATAAGAATTTAAATAAATCGCTTCCGCCAACAAACTGTTCGCTACCGGCTTCAAAATATTCTTCTTTACCTGTTTCTAAATTTATTAGTGAAAGATGTTCTTTTCCGTCTTTTCCACCTAATTCAGCAACTCTCTTACTTGCATTTGAATTAAATGATAATCTTTTTCCTGTGTTTCTTATAGCAGAGTTTGCAGCAGCTTTCAATTTTTGTTTTTTGTTTGCCTGCACCGCCTTTTGCGCCGTACTTCTGCCAAAGCCGTACTTCTGAACTCTGTCACTGCGCTTAAGTAAACCGGTTTTATCGCAGAAATTATCAAGCTCAGACTCACGCCTTTTCAGCTTTACGGATTCTTTATTAAAAATGTTCTGATAAGCCTTTTTTATTGCTTCGTCATCGGCATTTTTAATGCTTTTATCGTAAGCGGCAAGTATGCGTTTTGACTCCCTGATTTTTCTTTCATAAGCTCGTTGCTTCTGCTCCGCCTCGTACAAGCTAATTAAGTTAGCTGAGTATCAAGACATATGCTGTTCCGGTAAGGTTATTTGTACATTAGTTTTTAAATAAATATTATGTAAAAATATCAAACGAGTCGTAAGCTCCGAGCTTTCCATAAACGAAATTGCGGCGATTGACGAGGCATTAGGCAGCCGCATAGCCGAAATGACAAGAACGCATAAGATTTACATTTCAAAGGATAAAAGCAAAAATCAGAGGTTTTACTATGGATAAAGCAGTAACATAATTTTTTATGAAAATGGAAAAAGTGCCGACTGTAACGGCTCAGGAACGCAGAGTGAGGATCGTTAAGGGCAAGCCGGTATTTTACGATTCACCGAGAATAAAATCGGCAAAGGCTTTACTTGTAACTCATCTAAAACAGCATAGACTGTCAAAGCCGTATGATAGCGGTGTAAGGCTGGGGTAAGCTGGCTTTTTCCAAAAGGCAGACACAAAGACGGTGAGTATCGTATTACAAAGCCCGACACAGATAACCTACAAAAATGCTCAAAGACTGTATGACGCTCTGCGGATTTTGGACAGACGACGCACTTGTGGCAAGCGAGATATGCGAAAAGTTTTGGGCAGATGTGCCGGGCACAGCGGCAGAAAATAAAACTGCTTGAGGAGGGCGGGGCTGACGAGCAAGCAATAATTAACGCTCGTGCAAGATATGTAAAAACTTCCGATGAATATGTGAACTTCTCAAAAAGCGTCGGACTTTCTCAACAATGGGACAGAGTGACAGTCGGCAGTAATACCGTAAAAGGCATTACAAAACCAAAGAAAGCCGAAATGCCGTTAAGAGGTATCAAGAATGTCGATGACGTAAAAATCAGAGGTATGAACAGCAATAAACATATTGCAAAATCTTCAAACGGTGATATACTAAAAGAAGAAAGTAAAGAAAGATTTAGCGGCAGATATTCTGCAAGCCAAGAGAGAATTGACCAGTTAATACATGATGATTTGTCAGGGATAAATTTTACCGAAAAACCTGTTTACAACTCTCGTATAAGGTCTAATGGAAAAACTACTGTTAGAGAGTTTGCAGATGGCACAGAAGATGATATTAGAAATTTGAGTTGCCCGGAATGTAAAACTCCAATTTACTACACATATAATAAGGGCGCAAAATCATTAAAGTACGGTTGTAAAAAATGCGGTATTTCTATCAGGTCAAATGGTTGTTTTAGTCAGCCGAATTGTTATCATTAAGTAAAGGCAGGGGTGATTTGGAGTGGAAGAAAATAAATCAAGAAACGCAATTATCGACGGACCTATTGAATTGCAAATAAAATGTATGGAAGAATTTCTTTCTACATTAACAGACGAAGAAAAAGAACGCTCAATGTCGAGTGAATTTGACTACTTGGAAGAAGACTAACCGCTCCGTAACAAGAGCGGTTTTGTTAGTCTTTTTGGATAGATTGTTTGAGGTGGAAAATTTCGTCCCCGTCCACACGCCGATGGATTGACAGGGAGCAATCTCGAGAGATGCAGGAGAAAGGGACGCCTGCCAAACAACCAATCCGAAGCCACTTGTACCTTGTATAAGTGGCTATTTCTATATCTAAGCCTATCAGCACTTAATCAATCGGATTGAGTGCTTTTTTTATGCGAAAGGAAATGTGAAATGACTAATGAAGAATTTTTGAAACTTGCAAAAAGGACAGTAAAAGACTATACAACAGAACATCTTGATAAATCAGACGGCGAAGTCGACTTTTGCGTATACGTTGTTTGGTCTTGTAAAACACTGCAAAACAGCAAAGCACTTCTGTCAACAACGCTCCGTGACGGTATGTATTATGAGTGTACATACAACGGTGACAAAGACGAAATGTACTTTGATGCGTACAAGAAGTTTGAAAACAGGGTAATTAAACACTAAAAAGGGCGGTTATGCTATTTTAACCTGCTTTTAAAGGCTTGCAATTCGTAAAAACGGCTTGTTTTCGGACACTTTAACTTGCCTTTAACTTGTCAATTCGTAAAACAACGAGGATTTGTAATGAACGATAATTTTAAGTGCATTTATAAGATACTGCGAACTTTGGAAAAAGCAATGGATTACCCGGAGTTTGAGTTATCACAAATCGACCACAAAACGCTTGAAATAAGCAAAGAGCGTTGGGCAAGGTATCTTGAAATGATGGCAGATATTGGCTATATAAAAGGAATTAGAGTGTATGAAGATGTTACCGGTGGAACAGTAGTTGATAATCAGGGTATTCGCATTACACTCAAAGGACTTGAATATCTTTCGGAAAATACAATAATGCAAGCAAGACTATTGACAATATTGTAAATTCGCTTGACAAGGTAAAAACCGCATTGATTTTAGCTGATATTGTTTGATACCGAAATTCACTAAAAAAGCAAAGACTGAGTGATTGAAAAACATAGCAAATAAGCCGATTTTTCGCATTTTACCATAAAAAATAAGCACCCGATTGCTCGAGTGCTTTTGGCGGAGATGGAGAGATTTGAACTCTTAACAAATGCAGTATTTAAGCCATAAAACGGCTTACTGTGTAAAATCTGTGCAATGCGTTGAAATTCTGTTGCTTTTAGTAGTTGTTTTCAAAGTATGTATTCAGCTTATTAAGTGCCTCTGTTTTGTGCTTTTGTGTAAGGTGAGTGTAGATGTCTGATGTAGTGGAATATTGAGCGTGACCTAAAATTTCCTGAACATCCTTTATGTTCAGATTAGCCTCAAAACAGATTGTAGCAAAGCCGTGTCGGGCAATGTGGGGAGTAAGTTCGGCAAGGCCTGTGGCAGTCTGATAGTCTTTCCAAAGTTTATCAAAGCGTGACTGTGTGTAATATTCGCCGTCACAATTAAAGACAATTTCATTTTTCTCGCTCTTGATTTTAAGTAATTCTGTTTCAAGACCTTTTGTAAGCAGTACATCACGCTTGCCTGCCTCTGTCTTCGGTTCTTTTATGTGTGGTGCATTGTTTACATGATACAATGATTTTGTGATATGTATTATATGGTTTTCAAAGTCTATGTCGCTCCATTTAAGAGCTAATGCCTCGCCGCGTCTTACACCTGTATTGAGAAAGAAAAACGCAAGCAATCCTCCCGGGGCAGAGATTGAATTTTTGATAATCTCGATTTCCTCGTATGTTGGGGCTCTGCGGTGCGTTCTTTTAAGATTCTTGCTTATTTGTATGTATTGGCAAGGATTGTTTGTTATATATTCATTTTGTGCGGCATAAGTGAAAATAAGGCTAAGTACGGATGCGTATGCTTTAACGGTTTTATATGCCCAAGATTTAGGAAACTTCGCTATATAGCGGTTGATTTCACGAAGTCCGATGTTTGTTATAAGCTCATTGCCAAAATAGTCAACGGCCCGTGCTGCTCGTGGCTTGTATGCCTTGACAGAACCTTGGGCAAGAGCTTCAAACGCATGGGCTTCCCATTCTTCCGCAACAGCAGAGAACGGCATACCTGACTTAGTTTGCTCACTTTCTGGATTATAAGCAAAAATTTTCTTTTCGAGTTCTTTTTCAGTTCTTGCTCTGAATATGTGTCTTTTGCCGTCATAGACGATTGATTTTTCATAAAGCCCGTCAGGCCTGCGGTAGTATTTTTGATTTGCAGATTTAGAACCGCACCAAGGGCAGAATTTAAAATCAGACTGCAAAGTCTTTTTGCATCTCTTGCATTTCATAAAAAACACCTCTGTATTCATTTTTTATTGACACAAAGGCTAATTTATCTTATAATAATTAAAGACTTTCCACAGTCTTGTATGGCCTTTGCGTCGTACACCGCTCTATCCTGTTGGCGCAGGGTAGGGCGGATTTTTTGTTTTAATAAATGTTACTGTAAAATCCTACGGCTTTGCCGAGAATACGGACTTTGTTCATTTCTTCTTCCTCTGTTGATCAAGTTTATTTAATTCGGACTTTGATAAGGGTTTATCAAGTTCGGGATAATATGTATTAAATGATATTGCGCTGTTACATTTTGGACATCTAATGTTTAGTAAGTCTTTTGGTATAGTCGACATTGCTGGGTATTTCTTAGATTTTCCACTTATGGAATAAACTTTTCCATTACCGTTTCTTTTACAACCATATTTAGAACAATAATCGCAAGTTTTTGATGTGAACATTATAAATGTGTCGTTTTTATATTTTTTATAGTCATTCAAAACATACTCTATTGTGTTTGGATGTATATTATTATTAACTTTAAATCTATCAAGAAATCCCATATCAATTCTCCTTATCAAATAGCATTAGCCTCAAGCTCGTTATGAACAACAGGCTCATAATCATAAAAATGCTCGGATGTAATGTGCTTTAATTCGTGCTTAGCGGCTTTCTGTTGAGTATCATAGCTAAGCAGAATATTAATATATACATTGTAATTGCCGTCCTCATCTAAGACCGTTACGCCTCGTACGGTCAGCGGCAATTCTAAACCTCTAATAAAAATTTCTCCCAAAGCTATTCATCCTTTTTTAATGCTTCAATAATTCTGACTGCTTTTTCCACATCTTCTTTTGTAGCACCCTTAGTAAGACTAAATAACATTCTTAGTTCACTTCTGTTCTTGAGCTCCTCGAGGTATTCTTGGAGTTCTGAATTTAATTCGGCGGAGGTCTTTGAATCTGTGAGTGTGTTCATATCTACATTGAAATAGTCAGCTATAGCTTCTAAAGTTTCAAGATTAGGTTCTCTTGTGCCATTCTCATACATACTAATAGAACTTTTAGAACAACCTAAATGCTTTGCAAGTTCTTCTTGACTTAGATTTGCTTTTAATCTCAACTGTTTAAGTACATCGGAGAACATTTAATCACCTCTTGTGTTTTGTTTACTACATAATATCACGAATTGTGAAAAAAATCAAGTAAAAAATTTCACAAAATGTGTTGACATTTTTAAAATGCTGTGTTAATATAATAGTACACGATATGTGAACTTGCTTAAGGAGGTGATAAAATGAATGCAGAAGTCATTGGCGAGAAAATTAAAAACTTAAGAGAAAAAAATAATATCTCAAGAGAAAACTTTGCAAATGCCGTAAAAATCAGTCAATCTGCTCTTTCTATGTACGAAAACGGACAGCGTATTCCTCGTGACGAAGTTAAGTTAAGAATTGCAAGATTTTTCAACACCTCAATAGAGGAACTTTTTTTTACAAATTAAGTACACGAAATGTGAACCAAATGTTTATCTTACAATTCAGTATAGCAAATCAGCTGTACAATAAGCAGGACTTTGCCGAACAGCAGAAAACAGCGTAGAAAAGGAGTGATATAGTGGAAATAACAGTAAAAGGTACATCAAAAGAAATTGCTGACCTTGTATTGCAAGTACAAAGTCAGCAAACAAAAGTAACGTCAGTTAATATTTCCAATAGTAACGCCGATGATTTGGTCGTAAAATACAACCATAAAATTCATATGAGTGATTGTGTCGGACGATGTTGATCTTATTTTTACATCTTTTAAAATTATGTAACCATCATTACCAACAATTACAGGTTCGGAATCTGTAGAAGAAATATTTTTTAAGTATTCTTCTTTAGTATTATCGCAAATCTCATATAAAACGCCGCACAAAGAATTTTCATCGTCTATTTCCTGCTCAGACGGGACCTTACCTGAAATGATTCCGGCAGAAGTTGTTAATATCAAGTTGTTTTCTTCTAAACCTTCGACTTTCGGAATACAAGACATAGCTATTATTAAGCTTTTCTTAAGTGATGAATGATTCATATTAATTTCACCTCGCTTTCTGTATATGGTTAGTGAATTGGGGTTCACCACTAAATATAGTATAACATAAAAAGGTCGTGAAATCAATGCACATTAAAGAATTTAGTATAATTTTGAGAGAAAACAGAAAACAAAGAGGAATTTCGCAAAGCGAACTCGCTAAAAAAGCAGGCTTTACAAAAAGAGCTATCCAATACTGGGAGAAAGGAGAAAAAAGCATTTCACTTGAAAACGCTGATAAGTTGTTTAAGGCGTTAGGCGTACAGATTACTATTGGAACTCAATAACAACTCGTAATCGAGTTTAATTTTAAGGAGGAAACAAAATGGCAAGTTTAAAACTCATTGACACCAAGGATAAATTCCTGCTCGAGATAGACGGCAAGGAAATTCCGTATGTTACGAGCTATCAGATTACCCGAACAGTAGGCGACGTGGTACTGCTCAAGCTGGCACTCAGCGTCGCCAATGTGGAAAAGGTTGAAATCGTATCAGACAAAATTACAGAGGAGAGCAGGAGGGAATGACATGGCAAGAGAAAAGCCGTTATTTCGAGACAACCTCGACAGGTTAGACGTTGCGTTTCCGGATAAGGAAGTTTTGCAGTACCGGGACATCGCAAAGTATCTCGGAAAAAGTTGCGTTACTGTTAAGAGACACTTTCAAAAAGACTATAACAAGAAGCTCGGCGGAATCAGCAAGGCTGTCCTTGCAAGTATTTTGAGTTGATTAAGGAGGCATAACCAATGGCACTTAGACACATTAAAACAAAACGCAGTCTTAAGGACGAGAACAAGCACTTACATAGCTTGGTTAAGCACTTGCAGATTGAGCTTGAGAACGCAAGACTTGACATTAGCATTAAGAATGATGCAATCAACGGTTACAAAAACGAAAACATAAGGCTCAGACAACGCATTAACAGTATGTATGCATATGATGTTTTCGGGGATGAGGTGTAACGGATGAAAAAAGGGACAACAATCGAAAGTGGATACGATGATTCAGGGCGCTGGTGTCTGAAACTTCGAAAAGCTAAAGGCAAGTTTACGCTTGATGAAATAATTGAAGCGGCGAAAGAATGGGAAGAAGATTACTACGCTGTAATTATTAAAGCAATGAGCGATGAGATAGCACAGTATTACGACGATGACCTTGACGGCGATTATGTGACATTGTATCGTGCTACAGATTTTATAAGCAAGGAATGTAACTGATGAAAAGATTAACTTTAAATCAAGACAGCGGACAGGCTTGATGACATTAAGGGGGTGATAACAGTGCAGAAATTAATACACAACGGATTCAACGAGCCGTACAGAATTATTGATGTCAACAATAAAACACTCAGTCTTGAAGATATTCCCGATAACCTTGTGGGCGTGATACATAAACTCGAGGACTATGAGGCAACAGGCTACAATCCCGATTTTATCGACACTATTCCACACTTTCTTATGGATATGGCAGAACTGCTTGAAAATCCCACAGCTGAGAATATCAAGGCTTGCAAGTCTAAGATTAACTACATTTTAAGTGCAAAAGAAGAAAACCGCTGACAGCAGTGCAATGCTTTCAACGGTTCAAGGTAAATGATATAAAATTCATCAGTATTATTATATCCTTTCTTACTCAAAAAATCAAGATATAAAGGAGAAAAAAGAATGTCAGTAAAAATATCAGCTTTTGAAATTGAAAATGTTAAGAGAGTAAAGGCGGTTGCTTATGAACCGACCGAAAACGGACTTACCGTGTTGGGCGGTAAAAACGGACAGGGCAAGACGTCTGTTCTTGACGCAATTGCGTGGGCTCTCGGCGGTAATCGTTTCGCTCCGTCTGCTCCGTACCGTGAGGGTTCAACAATTCCGCCACATCTAAAAATCAAGCTCTCAAACGGTATTGTTGTGGAGCGCAGCGGTAAGAACAGCAGCCTTAAAGTAATTGATACCTTAGGCAACAAAGGCGGACAGGCTTTGCTTGACGCATTTGTCAGCAACTTTGCTCTTGACCTGCCAAAATTTATGAATGCAACAGGCAAGGAAAAAGCTGACACGCTCCTGCAGATTATCGGTGTAGGCAACAGAGTTTACGAGCTTGAAACGCAAGAAACACAAGTATATAACGAGCGCCGTGCTATCGGTCAGATTGCAGACCAAAAGAAAAAGTTTGCCGCCGAAATGCCCGAGTTTGAGGGCGTGCCGAATGAACCTGTGTCAGCCTCGGAACTTATCAACAAACAGCAGGAAATTCTTGCACGCAACGGTGAAAATAACCGTCTGAGAGCAGAAAAAGATAACCTTGAAAACCGTGCCAATAATTTGCAGAGCGAAATCAACAGGCTTAACGAGGATTTGAGGAGATACAATTCCGAGCTTACAAAAGTGCTTGCACAGCTTGAACAGAGCAGAAAGACCGTTGCCGAACTGCACGATGAAAGCACGGCAGAGCTTGAAAGAAACATTACCGAGATTGACGAAATTAACCGCAAAGTCAGAGCAAACCTCGATAAAGCAAAAGCTGATGAGGACGCAAAGGAATATTACGGCAAGTACGCCGATATGACGGCACAGCTTGAAAAAATCCGCAAAACAAAATATGACTTGCTCAACAACGCAAATTTGCCCCTTGACGGCTTATCAGTTGAAAAGGGCGAGCTTACATACAACGGTTTTAAGTGGGACAACATGAGCGGTTCGGAACAGCTTCGTGTCGCTACGGCAATTGTTCGCAAGCTCAATCCCGAATGCGGATTTGTCCTGCTTGACAAGCTCGAACAAATGGATACCGACACACTCAAAGACTTTGCAAAATGGCTTGAATCAGAGGGCTTGCAGGCTATTGCAACAAGAGTTTCAAACGGCGATGAATGCTCAATTATCATTGAGGACGGCTATATTAAGTCCGAAACAACCGCACCTGTAGCAACACCAACTTGGACAGAAGGAGAGTTTTAATTATGGCTACAAGAACTACAACAGCAAAAACAAATACAAATGAATGTGTAATCCAATCGACTATGTTGTCATTGATGTTGACGGCAATAAAATCAACTTTTCAGATGTACAGGGGGGTAAGATAATGAACATCACAAAAGGTAAAATCAAGTCGGCTCAAAAGGTTGTAATTTACGGTCCCGAGGGTATCGGCAAATCAACTTTTGCTTCGCAGTTTCCGAACCCTCTGTTTATCGACACAGAGGGCAGTACAAAAAACCTTGATGTTGCGAGAATGGATAAACCGACATCGTGGACTATGCTCAAAAGTCAGCTTGAATATATCAAAAGCAATCCGACTGTATGCAAAACAGTTGTTATTGATACAATTGACTGGGCGGAACAGCTTTGCATTGACGATATTTGCTCAAAGTACGGCAAAAAAGGTATTGAAGATTTCGGTTACGGAAACGGCTATGTTTATGAAAAAGAGGAGTTCGGCAGATTCCTGAACAGCCTTGAAGATTTGATTGACAGAGGTATCAATGTTGTGCTTACCGCACACGCACAGCTCCGCAGATTTTCACAGCCTGACGAAATCGGCGAGTATGACCGTTGGGAGCTTAAACTCGGCAAAAAGACTGCTTCACAGATTTCTCCACTTGTAAAAGAATGGGCGGATATGGTGCTTTTCGCTAATTACAAAACTATCGCAGTCGCATCGGATAAAGACGGAAAAAAATATAAAGCTCAAGGTGGCGGCAGAGTGATGTACACACTTCATCACCCTTGTTGGGACGCTAAAAATCGTCACGGACTGCCGGAGGAAATGGAGTTTGATTATTCAGGTATTTCACATATTTTTAATAATAATACAGTTTCAAACCACACTTCCACAGTTACACCTACTCAACCTGAACCGAATGCTTCGACTGTGCCGGTACCAATTCAGCCTAAGCCACCTGTAGCTGAACCGTTTGCACAGCCTAAACCGTTATACGAGCCCAATATCCCTGACGATATTCCAAAAGCTCTTGCCGATCTTATGAGAGCAAACGGAGTTGATGAAAGCGAAATCAGACAGGCAGTATTTACACAAGGGCATTATCCTTATGAAACACCGATTAAAAATTATGACCCACGCTTTGTTCAAGGCTGCTTAGTAGGCGCTTGGGATAAAGTCTTTCAGGTAGTAAGCAACAACAGAGATTTACCATTTGAATAAGAAAGGAAGATGAATAATGGAAAGAGAATTTGGTTGGAATGACGAAATAACCGAAGAGGGCGGAAATTATGAACCGCTCCCCGAGGGTAATTATGATTTTACAGTAGCAAAGGTTGAGCGTGCTCGCTCACAGGGTAAAGGTAAACTGCCACCCTGCAACATGGCAAAAGTGACTTTTGATGTATGGGGAGCAGATGACAAGAGAGAAATTACAGTTAATTTCGTACTGCACTCCTCACTTGAATGGAAGCTGTCACAGCTCTTTTTGTCCGTGTCAATGAAAAAACACGGCGAACCGCTCCGTATGGACTGGACAGGCATTATCGGCAAGAAAGGTAAATGTCAGGTTATCATCCGCAAATATGTCAAGAATGACGGCACAGAGGGCGTAACAAATGACATCAAGTATTTCTACGCTTATGATGAGCAAGTGACAACCGTATCGCCTATTGTAGCACAGTCTGCACCTCAGCAGTATGTACAGCCTACATATCCGCCACAGTATAACACACAGCCTGCAATGCCAAATACTGCGACGCCGAATAACTGGACACCGGGTAGCTTTTAATGCAGTTACGACCGTACCAGAATGAAGCGAAGAATGCCGTTTTCTCCGAGTGGGAAAGCGGCAATTTAAAAACATTACTTGTCTTGCCTACAGGCTGTGGCAAGACAATAGTTTTTGCAAAAATCACTGAAGAATGTGTCCGTCGAGGTGACAGGGTGCTGATACTTGCCCACCGTGGAGAATTGCTCGACCAAGCGGCGGACAAAATCAAAAAAGCAACAGGACTTAATTCGTCGGTTGAAAAAGCCGAGCAAAGTTGTATAGGTTCGTGGAACAGGGTTGTTGTAGGCTCTGTGCAGACGCTTATGCGTGAGAAAAGGCTGTCAAACTTTGACAGCGATTATTTTGACACAATCATTATTGATGAAGCACATCACTCAATCAGCGACAGCTATCAGCGTGTGCTTGAGCATTTTGACAATGCGAAAGTGTTGGGTGTTACCGCAACACCCGACCGAGGAGATATGAAAAATTTAGGAACAGTATTTGATTCGCTTGCGTATGAATACACACTCCCTAAGGCTATCAAAGAGGGGTATCTGTCACCGATTAAAGCTGTGACAATACCGCTTACACTTGACCTTTCGGGAGTTGCCACACAGGCAGGAGATTTTAAAGCAAGTGATATTGACACGGCACTTGATCCGTATCTTTATCAGATTGCCGAAGAAATGAAAAAATACTGTAAGAACCGTAAAACTGTTGTGTTTTTACCACTTGTAAAAACATCGCAGAAATTTAGAGATATTTTGAACGAAAAAGGCTTTAAAGCGGCAGAGGTAAACGGTAACAGCGAGGACAGAGCAGAGATATTGCAGGACTTTGAAAACGATAAATACAATGTCTTGTGTAACTCAATGCTTTTAACCGAGGGTTGGGACTGCCCAAGTGTTGACTGCGTTGTTGTTTTAAGACCTACAAAGGTGCGTGGGCTTTACTGTCAAATGGTCGGCAGAGGTACAAGACTTGCTCCAAACAAGACGGAGCTTTTGCTCCTTGATTTTTTGTGGCATACAGAGCGACACGAACTTTGCAGACCTGCACATCTCATTTGCGACAACGAAGAAGTCGCACAAAAGATGACCGAAAACTTATCGGAACAGGCAGGATGTCCGATTGACATTGAAGAAGCGGAGGAAAAAGCAAGTGAAGATGTTGTTGCTCAGCGTGAAGAAGCACTTGCAAATCAGCTTGCAGAAATGCGAACACGCAAACGCAAACTTGTAGATCCGCTGCAGTATGAAATGTCGATACAGGCACAGGACCTTGCAGGCTATGTTCCTGCATTCGGCTGGGAGTGTTCTCCACCAACAGACAAACAGAAAGCAAAACTTGAAAAGCTCGGAATATTCCCTGATGAAATTCAGAGTGCCGGCAAAGCAAAACTTATTCTTGACAGGCTCGAAAAGCGAAGAATTGAAGGCTTAACCACACCTAAACAAATCCGTATGCTCGAAAGCAGAGGCTTTCAGCATGTGGGCAAGTGGCAGTTTGACGAAGCGTCAGCCTTGATTTCAAGGATTGCCGCAAACGGTTGGAGAACTCCGAAAATCATTAACCCGAAAACATATGTACCGCAAAGCGAGGTGAATACGGTTGGACTTACTTGAAGCACTTGAATATATAAGACCGGCTGACCTTGACTATCAAGAATGGGTAAATGTCGGAATGGCACTCAAACAAGAGGGATACAGCGTAAAGGACTGGGACGATTGGAGCCGAGCAGACAGCCGATATCACAACGGTGAGTGTGAAAAGAAATGGCAGAGCTTTAACGGCTCTGCCTCACCGGTTACAGCCGGCACAATAATCCAAATGGCTAAGGACAGAGGGATGACTTTTCGGGAATCGAAAGAGCTTGGTTGGGATGATGAAATTGCTTTTGAACAGGGCAATATCGGAGTAACAGCCTGTGAGGGTGTAAAGTTTCACGAGCCTGCAAACTGGAATCCTGTGAATGAAATTGTAACCTACCTTGAAAACCTCTTTGACAGCTCCGAAAATGTCGGCTATGTAACCGAAACTTGGGAGAAGAACGATAACGGCAAGGTTAAATATCTGCCTACAAAGGGCAGTTGTGACCGTACGGCAGGTGAGCTTATTGCCGCCCTCAACAATTGTGACGGTGATATTTCAAATGTATTCGGTGATTACAAACCCGAGGCAGGAGCGTGGATAAGGTTTAATCCGTTGGACGGCAAGGGTGTTAAAAACGAGAATGTAACCGATTATCGTTACGCTCTGGTGGAATCTGACTGTATGGCTCTTGAAGAACAAAATGCAATCATCAGAGAGCTTGAGCTGCCTGTTGCGGTGCTTGTTTATTCGGGCGGAAAATCAGTCCACGCTATTGTTAAGATTGATGCCGCAAACTATGATGAGTACCGCAAAAGGGTTGATTATCTTTACAATGTATGCCGCAAAAACGGCTTTGAAATTGATAAACAGAACCGCAATCCGTCAAGGTTGAGCCGTATGCCCGGTGTTATCCGCAATGGCAAAAAGCAGTTTATCATTGACACAAACATCGGTAAATCAGATTTTTCCGAGTGGAAAGACTGGGTGGAGAGTATCAACGACGATTTGCCTGACCTCGAAAACCTCGCAGATTTTTTTCAAAATCCTCCCGAACTTGCTCCGCCTCTTATTGACGGTATTTTACGACAAGGACATAAAATGTTGCTTGGTGGCCCTTCAAAGGCCGGCAAATCTTTTGGACTTATCGAATTGTGTGTAGCAATAGCAGAGGGCACGAAATGGTTTGGCTTTCAATGCACGCAAGGAAATATCTTGTATGTAAATCTTGAACTTGACCGTGCTTCCTGTTTTCACAGATTCAAGGATGTATATGAAGCACTGGGACTTGAACCGAAAAATCTCAACAGAATTGATATTTGGAACTTGCGTGGTAAGTCCGTGCCTATGGACAAGCTCGCACCTATGCTTATACGCAGAGCCTTGAAAGGCAATTTTATAGCGGTTGTGATAGACCCAATATACAAGGTAATTACCGGTGACGAGAACAGTGCTGACCAAATGGCACACTTTTGCAACCAGTTTGACAAGGTATGTACAGAAATCGGATGTGCGGTAATCTATTGCCATCACCACTCAAAAGGTTCTCAAGGCGGTAAAAAGTCAATGGATAGAGTTTCGGGTTCGGGGGTTTTTGCTCGTGACCCTGATGCACTTCTTGACCTTACACAGCTTGAAATCGGCGATAATCTAATCAAGCAACAGCAAGACGAAGCAACCTGTGCGATATGCAAAAACTGGATAAGCAGATTTAATAAAAACATTGATGAGTTATGTTCTCAAGATGATTTAGTTACTGCTTCTAAAATGCTTGATATAGCCGAAAATGCTCTTCCTAAGCAGTCTTACATGCTAATGCTTAATGATATAGCTAAGTCAAATAAAGCTGTACAGGGCCGCACAGCGTGGCGAATAGAGGGCACACTAAGAGAATTTCCAAAATTTGATGCTCTGAATTTGTGGTTTGATTATCCTATACACAGAGCTGATACAACAGGTGTGTTGAAAGACTGCAATTTTGAGGGCGATTTTAATATCAAAGGCTCGCCCTACAAAAAGAATTTCAGCAAGAAAAAGAGTGAATCGGAACGCAAGCAGGAACAAAACGATGCCCTCGAAACAGCCTTTAGCGGTGCTGAAGAAAACGGTCAGGCAAATGTAACTGACTTAGCAGAATATATGGGAAAGTCCGAAAAAACGGTCAGACGATACATAAAAGAGCACGGCGGTTTTTGGATAGACGGCGGTGAAGTAGGGCGAAAGGACACGGACAAAGTCGAATAATTTGTCTGTCTGTCCGAGAGACAAAGTCGATAAATTTTATATCCCTGTCCGTGTCCCTAAGACGGACAAAGTCGATAAAAAATCGAAAATGTCCCTCTCGGACAAAAACAGGGACAAAGTCGATAAATTATCGAGAATGTCCGAGGGACAGACAAAACTATATATACTACGTATATATAAACGGTGTCCGTTCCCTAAAGGTCACAGGGGTGAAGTAGTTGTGCGAAGCTTACGCACAACAACTCCTTCCCCTGACCTGTGACTAAAAGCAAAATTCAAAAATCAAAAGTAACTTTTTTAATGCTTTAAAGGAGTGAAATATTAAAAATGGAATTTTTTATGGCGATGATACCGCCGACTGTAACTGCACAGGAACATAAGGTTATGGTAAAAAACGGCAAACCTGTTTTTTATAATCCGCCCGAGGTAAAACAGGCAAGAGAAAAGCTCACATCTCATTTGGCAAAGTTTAAACCGTCAGAACCGTACAAGTCTGGTGTCAGATTGATAACAAAGTGGTGCTTCCCTCGCGGTAAACATCAGGACGGCGAATATCGTATAACAAAGCCCGACACAGACAATCTGCAAAAAATGCTAAAAGACTGTATGACCGCTCTCGGCTTTTGGTCTGATGACGCACTTGTCGCAAGTGAGATATGCGAAAAGTTTTGGGCAGAGATTCCGGGCATTTACATCGAGGTGGAAATGCTGTGAATATCTCGGAAGTTAAACGCAACCTTGAAAGAACTGTGTTGTACAATGGTGCAGAATACATTCTGACAGGCTGTATCATCAGACGAAGCATAACAGGAAAGTTTTATTATCAGGCTGAAATAAAGGATTTAAACGCTAATTCTGCATTGTTGTATTGCAGACTTGAAGATTTGGAGGAAATTTAAAAAATGGAAGAAAAATTAAAATGCGAAGTGTGCGGCGCTTTGGTTACAAGGGAATCCGCAAGTCAAAAATATTGTGCCAGTTGCCGTGCTGAGGCTAATAGTTTTAAAGCAAAACTTCATCGTGAAGAGTGAAAAGCAATACGGCACGCATTACAGCTATGGCGAGTACAGCGCTTTGGTGCGTGAAGGCAAGATTATGTCTGAAGTTATGTCTGAAGTGTGGGGCAGCGAGAAAGCAGGAGAAAAGGAAAAGGCAGGTAAAAAATGAGAAGAAACTGGACGCAGGAAGAGGTTGATTACTTACGGAATGCGTGGGGAAATGTTAGACTTGGGCTGATTTGTAAAAATTTGAGCAGGAGTGAAAACTCGGTGCTACAAAAAGTTTACAGGCTGCACTTGGGAGCGTTCCTCGAAAACAGTATATATATCACTAAAAATCAGTTGTTTAAAGCATTGGGACTTAATTATTCGAACTCATATAGCAAAATTTCTTGGTTTTTGAGCAGGGGACTTAAAACTCATAAGGTAAGGCGCAACGAACAGGTCTTTGAAATGGTGATGATTGAAGAATTTTGGGACTGGGCATACAAGAATCAAGGCTTTTTGGATTTTTCAAAGTTTGAAAAGAATAGTTTGGGTGCAGAGCCTGAATGGGTTGAAAGAAAAAGAAGATCTGATATTATGCGGATACAGCAAATTAAGACTACGCCTTGGACAAAATGGGAGGACAACTACTTGAGCGAGCTGCTTAAAAAGCAGAAATACGGGTACAAGGAGTTGTCAAAAATTCTATGTCGCTCAGAGGGGGCAATACAAAGGAGAATATGTGATCTTAACATTAGATACCGCCCGGTGAAAGCGGATAATCATATACCCTGGAGCGAGGAAGAATTTGAGATACTTGGAGAAATGATTAAGGAAGGCTGTAAATATGAGGAAATATCAGAAAAAATAAATCGGTCCGCCAAAGCTATTAGAGGTCGAGTGTTTGACCATTATTTGACCGAGAGGCTTGATTTAGTTCGTGCATATATTGGAAATGGCCGGTTTGGAGATAATATTCCGAATAGACCACTAAAATACAGGAGGTTGATGACTGAAGATGACAGAGCAGCGGCAAACAGTTTGCTTGCTGCTCTTGCAGGAGAGATTAGATGTATTGCTAAAGAGAAATCTCCTGTGGCAGATGAGTTCAAACAGTATTGGCAAAAAGATATGTGCAAGTTATGGGACGATGTAAAAGGATGTCTTGCAAATGAGAATGACTGTGACGGCTGCACATCATTTAAGAGAGTTGAGCCGCAGTTTTGCAAAAGGTGCGGGATTACTTTTTTTGAAAGGAAAAGTAACGACATATGTAATGCGTGCAGATCTGCGAGAATTAAGCAAGCTCAGAGAAAATATGCGATACTGAGCAATAAAAGGAGAATGTAGATGAGAGAAATATTATTCAGAGGTCAAACTCGCAGATATGGCGAAAAAGTCAGAACTTTAAAGGAGTAATATAGAATGAGTAATAGAAAATCTATATCAAAACATACGAGGCTTAAAGTATATCAAAAATATAATGGTCATTGTGCTTATTGTGGTTGTGAACTTGCGTTAAAGGAAATGCAAGTTGACCATATACAGAGCGTGTATTGGTATGACGGTGCAAACGATATTGAAAATTATAATCCTGCTTGCAGAATGTGTAATTTTTATAAATCTACAATGTCGGTTGAAGATTTTAGAGAGCAATTAGGTAAAATACTATCAAGACTGGAAAAGGTCTTTATTTTTAGATTAGCTAAGAAATACGGCTTAATCAGAGAAATAAAAGAACCTGTAATATTTTATTTTGAAAAAGAAAATTTGAAAAAAGTTGTGGATTTTGAGCGTGAAAAGCTATCCCTCGAAGAACTATAAATAAAGAGGACTATTATGAGAAAGAAAATGATTGATTGTTCAAGAACTGAAAATTACTTTATTGAAAAGTCGAGAATGACGAAACAACAGAAGAACGAAATATGCAAACTTAATTGTGTAGACTGCCCTTTAAACATTGAGAATAATAGCACAGGTGTTTCGTGTCCATACTTTGAAATGCGCTATCCCAAAAAAGCAATCACACTTGTACAAAAGTGGAGTGATGAACATCCACAGAAGACTTACTTAAGTGAGTTTTTAAAAAACTATCCGAATGCTCCTCTTGTTCACGATGGAACACCTGAAATATGCCTTCGGAAGTTAGGCTTGACAGATATAAAGACTTGTAGAGTAGGCGGCTGCGTAGAATGTTGGAATCAGCCTATTGAGGAGAGTGATTTGGTTGAGTCAGAGAGCAGAACACAAGAAAAGAATTGAGGAGAAAAAAAGGAGCGAAACAATGACACTTGACGAACTGAAAGCAGAAATATCTGAACGCATAGAAAGCAAGCAGGACAAGTTGGACAGTCTTAACAACAGAAAAAGTCGAAAAGACAGAAACGATTACATAAGTTGGGGAATGCTGCTTGCGTACGGCATTGTAGCTGATTATCTTGACGATTTAGAGGTGATACTTGATGAATAATAGCACAACTCTTACAAAAAAAGAGCGAATACAAAAATTTGGAGAGGTTTTTACATCGGTTGAAACAGTGAACCAAATGCTTGATATGCTGCCGCCCGAAACTTTTAAGCCTGAACGGACTTTCCTTGAACCCTGCTGTGGTGAAGGAGTTTTTATAATCGAAATTTTAAAGCGCAAGTTTGCAAATTGCAAAAAGAGAAAAGACTACACTACATCGTTGAAATCTGTATACGGAATGGAATTACAGGCGGACAATGTTGAGAAATGTATTCAGAATATTCTGAATTTGTGTGGTGAGTATTTCAAGGTTACTAAAACAGAGGAAATGATTGTTAATGAACATATAATGCAAGCCGACAGTCTTAAGGTTATGAATATGATAAATGAAAGGAGAATGTAAATGAGAGAAATATTATTCAGAGGTCAAACTCGCAGATATGGCGAAAAAGTCAGATTGAATGGTGAAAAAATAAAAAGCAATTGGGTTTACGGCGGTATTTTCCCACAGAATGGTGAGGGTGATTTTGCAATAATTTATCAGCAAAAGCCTACAGTAGAAAAATATCCCGTTTACGCAGATACAGTCGGACAGTACACAGGCTTTACGGATAAGGATGGTAATAAAATTTTCGAAGGGGATATTGTTGAATTTACCGACTCAGACGGTGATACAACGCTTTACGAAGTCTTTTGGGACGGCAATAACGGCAAGTTTGCTATTGCAGTAAGCGGCAACAGAAATTATGTTGATGATTTCGAGTTGTTTGAAAGGAACGAATATTTCAAAAGGTTTACGGTTATCGGCAACATCTATGACAATCCGGAACTGTTGGAGGAATGAAGTATGATAAATATAGCGACTGTTTTTAGTGGCATAGGAGCTCCAGAAGAAACATTTAGACAATTAGATATAGACTTTAATATGAGGTGATGAGTAATGACACTTGACGAACTGAAAACAGAAATATCCGAACGCATAGAAAGTGAACAGGAGAAGATGAGCGGATATAATGACAGCAAAAGCAGAAAAGACAGGAGCGACTACATAAGCGAGGGAATGCTGCTTGCATTTCAAATTGTTTCAGACTACTTTGACGATTTGGAGGTGATAACTTGACAGCTAAAGAGATTAAGGA